>Ga0256914_1000096_pt1 | contig 82642 bp, 80 predicted proteins | sample HulkmetaG_FD_191571 | JGI IMG/M metagenome (GOLD analysis project Ga0256914, IMG submission 191571) | Hydrothermal chimney microbial communities from Main Endeavour vent field at the Juan de Fuca Ridge, Pacific Ocean - Hulk | ecosystem: Environmental > Aquatic > Marine > Hydrothermal vents ...
AATTACCGATACCTTCAATTTATCAACCACCCTCTTACCATCAACGAGAACTTCCCGTAGTTTTTCCTCCCTAACTTTTCTGACAAATCTTCTAAACAGCACATCCCTTACCCTATTCGCCAATACCCCAACTAATAGCGCGAGGTGAATAACTACTATCAAAAGTGTAATTACTACACATAGGTAAAAAATTACCATCTCAAGCATGATAGAAATATAATTTAAAAATCATCTTTTCACAATCTTGTTTTGCATATAAAATATTGAAAAATTAAAATATTTCAGGATTGGATAAGGGATGAAAATCTTAGGCAAAGAGTGGAACAAAGAAACCGTACTGTTAGCGGATGGGGCGTGGGGAACAGAACTTCTAAAGATGGGACTGGTTCAGGGGGACTGTCCAGAACTATGGAATATAAATCACCCAGAGAAGGTTAAGAGTATAGCAAAGGGTTACCTCGAAGCAGGGAGTCTCTTTATTCTGACAAATACATTTGGTGGAAACCCTTTGACATTGGAAAGGCACGGTCTAAAGGAAAGGGCAAGAGAATTAAACAGAGCCGGTGCTCAACTCACCGGGGAGGCAATTAACGGAAATGCCATACTCGTAGGAGACATGGGTCCCACAGGGAAAATGCTTGTTATGGGCGAGGTCACGGAAGCGGAGGTTTACGATTCCTACGCCCTTCAGGCAGAGGCACTTAAAGAGGGAGGGGCACAGTGGATCGTCGTAGAAACGATGAGTGATGTCAATGAGATGGGAATAGCGGTAAGAGCAGCAATAGAAACAACAGGGCTGCCCGTTATAGCCTCAATGACCTACGATCCTACCCCGAAGGGCCCCAGAACGATGATGGGTAACACCGTTAAAGAATGTGTAGAGAGAGCGGAGAAGGAGGGAGCAACAATAATAGGAGCAAACTGCGGTACGGGAATAGAGAATTATATCCCTGTGGCAGAAGAGATTGTAAAATATACAGACAAACCGGTATGGATTAAGGCAAACGCCGGTATTCCTCAGTTGGTAAACGGTAAAACCGTTTATAAGATGACTCCGCAAGAGTATGCCTCTTATGTTCCTAAACTCTTAGAGATCGGAGTTAACGTTATCGGAGGATGTTGCGGAACAACTCCCGAGTTTATACGTGAGATAAAAAAAATTGTAGACAATTTCAATCAAAAATCTAACGAGGACAAATGATACGCCCTATTATTTTTCTCTTATGCTTTGCCTTCGATCTCATAGTTCACGACCTTGTATTGAGAATTAAGTACATCTTTTTTAATGGAGATGTTCATGAGTTCTTTCAAAAATTTCAAAAAAAACGTGTAAGAGCTCTCTACGCCTACGCGAGAATCTATACGGGATTCAAAATCGAGGTAGAATCTCAGGTCAAAAATACCCTACCTAAAACATTTATAGTAATTGCAAACCACATAAGTCTTGTCGATATCGTTGCCATGTTTTACGTATTCAGCAATCATAGAATACGATTCGTAGCGAAGAAACAACTCAAAAAATGGATTCCCACTATATCATTCGGAGCAAGAATCTCAAAAAATGCTTTTATAGATAGAAGGGGAGATTTTGCAACCACCTATCGAGAATTGACACGTCTGGGAAAATCAACGAAAGATGGGCTATGCCCTGTAATTTTCCCAGAGGGGACAAGATCCAAAACGGGAAAAGTAGGGAAATTTTTCACTGCGGGGGTGAGATTAGTAGTAGAAAACTCCGATGTACCCGTTCTTTCTGTCGCATTAGGTACAAGTAAACCTCTAACAACTCTTAAAGAGTTAATCCGAAATATCAAAGGGGCAACCTACAGAGTAAAAATATTAAACATCCACGAACATCCCAAAACAAGAAGAGAGACAAAAGTTTTGCTGGACAGAATTTATAACGAACTATCACGGCAGGTAGAAAAATGGCATATGACAGGGATAAAATAGAGGAATTTTGGAAAAATAAAGAACAATTTTACGGTGAAAAACTCCTCCACAGGTCTATTGCACAAACACTAAGCAGGAGAGAACCCTCATATATAGGACTTCTCTTTCTCATGGAGGAACATCTCTACTTCGAATATACAACAGGTGGACGAAAATCAATACTTGATATGCTTGTAAATAAATTTAGAGAGGAGAAAAAAAAGGAACAGAGAGTCATTTCGATACCTAATAGGGAAATAATCAACGTCGGGATTATATCAACCAGAGCGGCAAAATCATTTATAAAAAAATGGGGAAAAACCTCAAAAGAGCTAAAGGAATACATAGGCGACAGAAAATCCAAACTGTTAGACAGAATTATCTTCGGTACCTCTCTATGTATCGTAACCAATGATAAGTATTACGTATTTCAAACTCCAGAGGATAAACAATGGGTCAAAGTTCTAAAAGAACACATATCCTCTCTAACATAACTTTTGGACAGTAAAGTAAAAAATCAATCTAAGCATATTCTAAAAACCCGGTAAAGTATATAAAGTATAAGACTTTACCGGGTCTTAATTTTCCATTAATTTTTCTAACGAAAATCACTTGGGCGTCTCTCTACTCGATGGCACTTTTCACACTCAGCAATCGTTCTTAATTTGCCATTTGTGAAAACGGTCTTCATCTTAATTTCACCCCCACAGGTGCAGTAAAACTTTTGAGTTCCAGATCCTGCTCTCGCATTCTTACTAAGTTCAGCCATAACAAATCTCCTTTCTCATAAGATAAAAGAATCCTCCCAAAACTCTCTGGAATGGGTCATTAATAATACTTTAAGTGATCGGTTAAATATACTTATCACCCGGAAAATGTCAATATATACGAAACAAAATATTTATGAAATATTTCTATAAATCTGCTATCAACAAAACATATTGACACTTCTAACATGCGAGAAAAACAAATATAATAAAAGAATGAAACATAAAAGAAAATTCTACGGTTTTCTAATCGATGCCGACAATACCATATTTGATTTTGACAGGGCAGAAAGAGAAGCTTTTTACGAAACCCTAAACCTAATTGGCATAAGCGATACTAAACTGATAGAAAAGCTACACAGTATCTACATTAAAATTAATGATAAGATATGGAAGAGTTTAGAGAGGGGGGAAATAGGATGGGAAAGACTCAATGTTAAACGCTTTGAAGATTTTTTGCAAATTGCATTGGAAACAATAGAGAATCTTCCTGATAAAATTCCACATTCAAAGGCGACAATCATAAATACAATGGCAGAGAATTACATAGATATTCTATCCCAGAAAGCCTACACAATTCCACACGCCGTCGAAACCCTGGCCTACCTATCCAGCAGAGCAGACCTTATACTCGGAACAAATGGAATAGCAAAGGTACAGAGGAATAGAATTGCAAAGGCAGGGATAGAAATATTTTTTAAGGAGATAATTATTTCGGAAGAGATAGGTGTTTCCAAACCCAATCCTGGCTTTTTTAATCTGGCTATAAAAAAGCTTGATCTTCCCAAAAGTGAAATTCTTTGCGTTGGTGATAGCATAACATCCGATATAATCGGGGGCTCAAAAGCAGGACTATCTACATGTCTCTTCCTTAAGGATACTAACCACAGTATATTAAACACCCCAGAGACAAACGAAACCTACGATTACACAATTGAGGATATAAGGGAATTAAAAGATTTCGCCCCTCCCCTATTCTAAATCCTAACCAGCACAATTCTCCCTGCATTACACTCGTACACAATTACGCAAACGTTTGCATTTTTTTACGATTCAATCTTGTAAAACTCCTCCGAAAACGTTAAACTCCCCATATTATGAACGATACAACCAATATGCCCAAGAAAAAGAAAAAATACGACATAATACACATAGGTCACGTATCAAAGGACATAATAATTGTAAAGAATAAATCTTCCGAAGGTCTTGGGGGAGCGGTTTACTACTCCTCTATAGCCGCTCAAAGAAGTGGCGCAAATGTGCTGGTTATAACGAAAATAGCGGACAGGGACAGAGCCTTACTAAGTGTATTCGAAGAGGAGGGAATTGAGATACTGGTTATTCCCTCCAAAAACACTACCTCCATAGAAAACATCTATTATACGGAGGATATGGATAGGCGGAAAGTAACTCTAATCTCTCAGGCAGAACCCTTCAAAATTGAAGAAATCCCAGAAGATATAGAATCAAGCATCATACATCTGGCAGGTTTATTTTACGGCGAGATACCAGATTCAATAATAAAACCCCTCTCAGAACGAGCTCCCATAGCACTGGACGTTCAGGGAATATTACGACGAAGCGAAAATGGGAAAATGCTCTTCAAAGATTGGGAAAATAAAAAAGAAATTTTGCCCTACGTCACATACCTCAAAACCGATGCAGCGGAGGCAGAGATAATTACAGGTATCACTGATAGGGAAAAATCGGCTCGCATTCTTCACGAGTGGGGTGCAAAGGAGGTAATGATAACCCATTCCTCCGAGGTTATCCTATACAACGGAATCCAAATTTACAGACAACCCTTTACACCAAAGAATCTCTCAGGAAGAACAGGAAGAGGGGATACCTGTTTTGCCTCATATTTAGCTTACAGGCTCACACACAGTGCGGAAGATTCTCTTAGATATACGGCAGTTTTAACAAGCGTAAAAATGGAAACCCCTGGCGCATTTAAAGGAACCAAAAGGGAAATTGAAGATAAAATGGAATAGACAATTAAAATTCCAATCGCCTCGTTAGCTCCCACCTATTCTTATTTTCATTAAATACAACTTCCTTACTCATAATCTCAACCGTCTGCCCCTCATCACCCGTAATTTTCATTTTTCCGGCCAAAACATTTATCTCATTAATTTTGAAACCCTCTTCCCCTGAATAAACGATTGTACCCTCAACAGGGAAATTTTTTCTCAACTCACAATAGGTCTCATACTCATATGCAAGGCAACACAACAGACGCCCACAGGGTCCAGAAATCTTCATAGAATTAAGTGTAAGGTTTTGTTCCTTCGCCATTTTAATAGAAACAGGCACAAGCTGATCTGTAACAGCACTACAACAAAAGGGTCTTCCACAAACCCCCACTCCCCCAACAACCCGTGCTTCATCTCTCACCCCTATCTGTCTAAGCTCTATTCTCATCTTAAATACCGATACAAGAACCTTGACAAGCTCCCTAAAGTCTACACGAGCCTCTGCCGTAAAGAAAAAAAGTATCTTCGGCTCATCTATAAGATAGTGCGCTTGAATGAGTTTCATATCAAGATTCTGTTCTCTAATTTTCTCTCGACATATATTAAACGCTTTAAGCTCCTTCTTCTTATTTTCCTCATACCGCATGAGGTCCTCATCCGTTGCAACCCGGATTATCCTGGCTAATTCCTCCACTTGATCTGGAGATTGATATTTCTCCACCATTCCAAGAACCCTTCCAAGGTCATTGCCATACTTAGTTGTAACAATAACCTTATCACCGCGATGCAGATGAAACCCCTTTTCTACCCTGGCCAGTTCCGTTTCGTTAGAGTACAAAATTTTAACTCGAACTATTTTACCAACCTCTATAGGCCTGTTACCCTTAACTTTCTCTCTTACCCCTGCCAAATTCTCATTCATTCTTCTACCTCACCATCCAATCAGGATATTAAATCCACAAGTAAACCGTTAATCTCTTCCACCTGAGAGAGAATCCTCAACTGATCTCTCTGAGTTCTTAAAACCTCCGCTGCAAGGCTTTCTAATTTGGTATTGATTACTTTTATAAGCGTAAATCTCTTACGTTTCAAAATCTTCATTCCGGAGACTTTCTCTTCCAAAACTATTGACTCATCAATTATGAAATCTATAAAATCAGCTATAGCCTCTTTATACTTACGAATATTTTCTACCGTCGGTGTGTTTTTCAACTCTTCACCTAACTCATAGACATTATCCAAAAGTTGCTCTAACTCTCCCCTATCCCTCTTTCTTCGACGTTCCTTATAAGATATTTTATCCTTCTTTTCAACCCTTTTGACCACCCCAGAGAAATCACCTATAGCCTTTAGAGGCTTACCGCTCTTCTTTCTCTTTTCCGATCTCTTAAATAGGGGGGAATCACCGACAGATTCTATTTTATCCATAACAATTAGAAGGCGCGTTTTTCCGCCACACGTGCAGATTTTCTCACAATTTTCTCATCATCTCTAACAATCAAAGGAGTGTTTTCTTCCTCGGCTTTACCACTCTTTAAATCATTATTATGAAACTTGTTAGCTTTTTCCTTACTAACTACAGGCTCAATTCTACACGTTCCATTGAAGAGGACGCCCTCCTCCATTATTAATCGCGGTGCCTTTATATTTCCAATCATAATCCCGGTAGACAAAATAATTACCTTCTCCGTAGCAAAAATGTTTCCCTTAACAGCACCGCCAATAACAACAGTTCCTCCATAAATTGTGCACTCTGCTCTTCCATTACTCCCTACCAATACTTTACCGGTGGTCTTTACCACTCCTACAAAGTCACCATCAATTCTCAATAATCCATTAAGCTCAAATTCGCCCTTAAGACGAGTACCCTCTCCAATAATTGAGTTGATATACGTGTCTTCTTGAAAATTGCCACCCGACATTGTCTACCTGTTTTTCTTTACATATTTGGCTACAAGAGGACTTTCAATATTTAAAAACTGTATAGGATCCACAACCTGTGTTCCTATCCTTACCTCATAATGAAGATGTGGACCTGTAGACAAACCAGAATTACCCATATATCCAATAACCTGTCCACGTCTCACATACTGGCCCTTTTGCACCACAACCCTCTGAAGGTGAGCGTAGCGAGTATAAAACCCATACTTATGCTTAATTATAATAAAGAGCCCAAATCCCCTCGGGTCATTAACAATAGACTGAACAGTCCCGTTCGCTGTTGAAACAATGGGAACCCCATATCCCCACGCAATATCAATACCCTTATGAAGATACCATCTTCCAGTGAAGGGATGAATATTGGGCCCAAAATACTGGGTAATATTTCCCCTAACACCCTTTAACGGCCAGAGCGTCGGAATATCAACCAGAAGTTCCTTCTGTGACAAGAGCACCTTGTTTATCTCAGTAAGGGGTTTTATTGCATTATCGAGGTAAGACTTAAGACTCTTAAGCTCGCCAAGTTCCCTTAAACTATTCTCAGAGACATTACTCAAACTTATAAAGGATGAAAGATCCCCCTCCGCTCCACTATTAAAATAGTTCTTTGCCTCCTTTGGATTAACAACCTGAAGCACTCCATCCAAACTAGATTTAAACTCTCTAATAGATTTACGTAAAGCCGCTATTTCCTCCTTAAACTCCTCCAAGGTTACCTCGTTCTGATGAAGATCCGTATTCATACGTATTATTTCTTTATTGGTACCCGTAAAACTGGCGGTTAATCCAAAAAAGGCAATAATCAGCACAAATAGAAGAAAAACAAAGAAAACCAATGTAAAAACCGATATTTGAAAGTTAAATATATTCTTTTCCGAATGGGGAATAAACATAACGGTAAATTTTTGTTTCCCCTTTTGATATATCTTCTGAAAAAAGGCAAATATCTTACTCCTAAAACTATGAGCCTTCTTTTCTATCTTAACTACAAATTCCGTTTCAATTTCTTTATACTTATTAACGGGTGACACTTTAGATCAAACCTCTTGCTATCTCTGATTGAGATTAAAAATACAACTTTTCTTTTGAATGTACCATGAGTTAAAATATTTGTCAAATAAATTGTTGACTATAAACCTATCTGATGTTATTCTTTTAACTACTAAAAGTATTTCTGGATACTTACCATACTCTTTAGTCAAAACAAAAGGGAAATTATGAGATTTTTTGACACGCACGCACATATAGGTCTTATTAACGAAGACCCAATTGAGCAACTTCTTATAGTAAAAGAAGCAAAACAGGACAATGTTGATGTAATTGTCTCCATTTCTAACAATTTGAGGGACTTTTTTCAAATCTACGATAATCTTAAAACCGCAACACATGTCTATCATAGTATCGGCGTTTCTCCCTCAGAAGTTATGCATCCAGGAAAAGATTGGGAAACTCAGATAGAAGAGGGCTCAAAACTGGAGCGTGTCATCGCTATAGGTGAGATAGGCCTGGATTATTATAGAAAGTACGGAGACAGAGACTCACAGATTGAGCTTTTTATTCGACAGTTAGAACTGGCAGAGAAACTTGATCTTCCAGTAGTTATACATAACAGAGAGGCGGGACAGGATGTACTTGATATACTGAGGGATAAACTTCCCTCAAGGGGGGGCGTACTACACTGTTACTCGGAGGATTACGAATATGCCAAAAAGGCACTCGAACTCAACCTATACATCTCCTTTGCGGGAAATGTAACATACAGGAATGCCAGAAACCTTCACGACACTGCAAAAAACATTCCCATCGATCGCATGGTGATAGAATCGGAGGCTCCCTTTATGGTCCCATCTGTATATCGAGGAAAGAGGAACAAACCCTCCTATATTGTAGAAACAGCCAAGTTTATTGCTAAGTTACGGGACATGGATCTGGAGGAACTTACAGAGATTCTCTTCCAGAACGGAGCAAAATTGTTCGGATTGGATCCGACCAAACTTGGCTAGGACATTTTCCCTCGCATAGCCAATGCATAAACGTACAAACAGGTGAAAATCGGAAGAACTCTACTACAAAACAATCTATTCCTAGCTCCTATTGCCGGCTACAGCGATGCGGCGTTTCGTACAATTTGCATACGCTTCGGAGCGGCTCTTGTCTTTACGGAGATGATATCATGTGAGGCCCTTTCCAGAGGGAATCTAAAGACATTCGACTTATTAAAGCGGGGAGAAGAAGAAAAGTTTTGGGGAGTGCAACTCTTCGCAGGGGAGATTGATTCTCTCTCCAAATCGGTAAATATTGTTAACAGCTATAGCCCCACTATAATCGATCTAAACTGCGGATGTTCTGTGCCAAAGGTATTAAAGACCGGCGCCGGGGCTGCACTCCTTAGAGAACCGGAAAAACTTTACAAGATGCTTAGAGCAATGAAAAACGAAACAGACATCCCCATTTCAATCAAGATACGCTCCGGCTGGGACAGTAACTCTATAAATTACCTTGAAACAGGGAAAGTGGGAGAGGAAGCCGGGATAGCAATGATAACTCTTCATCCTCGAACCAGGGCTCAGGGCTTCTCAGGTAAAGCTAACTGGGAACATATTAAAGAATTAAAGCAAGCCCTAACCATACCGGTAGTAGGCTCGGGGGATCTATTCTCCATAGATGATATTCAAAAAATGTTTGCCACAACAAACTGTGACGCAGTAATGATAGCCCGGGGGGCATTTGGCAATCCATTTATCTTTAGAGATTTCATTGAAACGCGCAAGAAGGGTAAAATAAACCACTCATTAGATTTCGAAGAAAGATTAAAGACAGCCCTAGAACATTTAAAACTGGCCATTTCCTTTAAAGGAGAAAAACTCGCATGCAAAGACATGCGCAAACATATGGTAGCATACTCCAAAGGCATGCCGGGTTCGGCCTCTTTTAGAAATAAAATTGTTCACGCAGAAACCTTAAGCGAATATGAAGAAATCATCAAAAGCTATATAAAACAACTCGAACAGATTGGTAACAATACTTAATTCTTAGAGATTATTGAAATAACAACGCAAATTAAATAGAATATAGAAATGGCAGGATTGCTTGAGTCAATAAAAGAGATATTTTTTAATATTATAACCCGTGACCCTAAAGAATTACAGAAGAGAAAAGAATTAAAGAAGATTTATGACTTTTTAAAGACTATAAAACCACCATATTACAAGGCTTCTCATTCTCTTGTACTCCCCGGATTTGCAAATATCCTCCTTGAATTCGTAAAAACAGTAAGACCTCTCTGTGATCTATTATCAAAAACAATCAATAGCCAGAACGAAAAACTGGCTTCTCTCTATAGGAAACACCTCATTGAGAGCAGGTTATCGGAAAATGAGCAGGAAAAAATTAGGAACCTAACCTACGAATCTGTAAAAGAGAGAATTCTAAAAACAGCACATCCGGAGGATGAATTAAAAATCATAGGCAATGAAATACAAGAAATTATAAAGACCCTTTCCAGCCCTCAATTCAACAGTTTTGATCTCCAGTACAATCAACTGGAAAAACTCTCGGCTTTATGCAAGTTAAATTATCAAAAGCTCTTAAACCTGTTTGACTCCAAATTCCAGATAACCGATTTAAAGAGGAAACCAAACTTCACCCCCACAACCGGTGAGTTGATATTGAACGACCTTCTGGACATATATTACGTACTATGGGGATTCAATCCTGAACTTGCCCTGGAAGACAATCTAACAATTCTGTACAAAAGACTTACAAAGACCGACAAAGAAGAGGCATCATTAAAATTAAAAAAAATAATCAGCCGACTGAAGCAACTTCTAAAAAAACACTTTTCCCAGAGTACCATTTTATTCTTAATACGGGCTATCAAAGAAGACCCCTTCTTTAGCCCAGACGTCGATAAAGATTTTCAGCAGTACCTCTCTATATATAAAGAGCAACTTATGTCTCAATATACACAAATTCGTGATAGGATACTAAGAGAGAGAAGAGAAAACGCTATCCAGCAAGATATCGAATCTCTATTTGGTCAGGCCGACCTGTTAACAATAGAGGGGTACAGCAAAAATGAATCCGAGATGCTGCAACGGGAGGGCTTTGAGGGTTTCAAATATGTAAAACCTCTACAAATAATCAAAAGCTTTTCTGTTGCAAAATTTGAAAAGAGCATTGGTGAAAATGTAAACAAACTGCTGGTTGAGGGATTTTTTGAAAATAAGATGTTTCAAAATACCCTATCAAATGCCTACCATGCATGTTCCGAAATACTTTCCAATATCTCTAAATTTGAGGAAGAAGTGAAGGGAGAGGGAAAATATTCAATAAACGGGATAAAAAAATATCTAGCTTCCGAGGCAACAAAAGAAAAGGCCAAACCAATTGTCAAGCGACTCATAGATGGGATAGATGCAAAGGCTCTTTCCATAATAGAGGAGAGTACAAATTCGTACTATAAATTAGCAACAACCCTAACGGAAATATTAAACGATTTCAAACAGAACTCTCCTACCTATATCTCCAATATCAAGGTGATAGGAGGCATAAAAAACAGAGAGTTTATAGCCTCTCTGGTAAACGATTACAACGACATCGTAAAATTGATAAGAATTATGAAAAACTTCACAATAATCAGAGAGAAAGAATAGAGGGTACCTCTATTCACCCCGTCTCATCTTTTTCCACCACTCAAGCCGTTTCATAACCTTTTTCTCAAACCCAAAGGCAGTGGGACGGTAATACTCCTTCTCCTCCACATCCTCCGGAAAGTAACGTTGATTAACAACACGATTAGGATAATCGTGCGGATACAGATATCCTCTTCCATATCCAGCTTTCTTCATCAGAGAGGTAACCGGATTGCGAAGGTAGAGAGGAACAGGAGAAACAGGATGCGCACGCGCATCCTCTCGTGCCTCTCTATAGGCCACATACACGGCGTTACTCTTTGGAGCAGTTGCCATATATATAACAGCCTCAGCCAATGCAAGATCTCCCTCAGGCATACCCAAAAAATGAACAGCTTCCTTAGCACTAACAGCGACATTTAAAGCCCCGGGATCGGCCATACCAATATCCTCAGTGGCAATCCTGATCAGCCTACGAGCTATATAGAGGGGATCCTCACCCCCCTCTAACATCCTGGCAAGCCAGTAGAGCGAGGCATCAGGATCGGAACCTCTTATACTCTTGTGGAGTGCCGATATCAGGTTGTAGTGAGCCTCTCCATCTCTATCATAATCAGGGAGTCTTCCCTGAAAAAGTTCATTCAAAGTTTCCCTTGAAAGCACAATTACGGAATCCTCACCAACCCTTTCTTTCGTTTTACCTCTCTCCGATTCCACCAGCATCTCCAATACATTCAATGCTGTCCTTGCATCTCCCTCGGAATATGAAGCGATTATACCAAGCACCTCTCTCTCGCACCGTATATTATACCCTCCATACCCTCTCTCCACATCTCCTATTGCCCGCTTCAACAACTCTATAATATCCTGTGTCTCCAGAGGATTGAGTATTAAAACCTTCATTCTGGACAACAGCGGAGACACAATCGAGAAGGATGGATTCAAAGTAGTTGTACCGATTAGAGTTATAACCCCTCTCTCTACATAGGGCAAAAAAGCATCCTGTTGAGCCTTGTTAAACCTGTGAATCTCATCTATAAATACAATTACCTTCCCCTTAGAATCCTCAACACTCCGATTTATCTCCTCCTCGAGACGCTTAAAGAGGGACTTAAGCTCCCCTATCCCGGAGGTTACAGCGGAAAATGGATGAAACGGGTACTTAAAAATAGATGCTAGAATATAAGCCAGAGTTGTCTTTCCACATCCCGGGGGCCCCCAGAGAATCAAAGAGGGAAGAAAGTGTGATTTCACAATCAAATCCAGTGCTTTTCCCTTACCAAGGAGATGCTTTTGACCCACAAACTCCTCCAATTTTCTCGGTCGCATCCTCTCCGCAAGGGGTACCCTGGTAATATCAGATTCTTCCCTATTCCTCATTGTTAAAAAGTTTAACACTCAATTTACATTGTGGTCAACTTTACTTGACTATGCAATCACTACCGTGATATATAACTCCATACACCAGGGGATTAAAAATGAGCAATTTAAAACATTTCTGCGGAATCGCAGGAATATACTCTACAGAACCCGTAAATATACCGGAAAAGTTATTTTATATCCTATATGCGCTCCAACACCGGGGCCAGGAGAGTGCAGGAATAGCTTATAGGAGACACAATCGCCTTACCTCTTACAAAGACATAGGTATGGTGTACAACGTGCTCTCTCACTACCTAAAAGAGAATCATCCATCCAACCTGGGAATAGGTCATGTACGTTACTCCACCCATGGGGCTAGCAAGATAGAAAATGCACAACCAATCGTTGTGACATGTAACAAGGGAGAAATTGCTCTGGCACACAACGGGAACATCTCTAACTCCAGAGAACTTCAAAAAAAACTAGTGGAAGAGGGTTCCATATTTCAGAGTACAACGGACACGGAATTAATTCTCCATCTTCTTGCGAGATCGAGGAAGAAGGATTTTTACGAAGCGTTAGTCGAAGTTTTAAACATAATCGAGGGGGCATATAGCATCACAATGCTTCACAATGAAGCACTCTTGGCGATCAGAGACCCACTTGGATTCCGCCCTCTCTTTATGGGCATAAAAAACCCGGGAATGAAAGATCAAAGCGTACTGTTTGCTTCGGAAACATGCGCACTTGATATGTTCGAACCAGAGGAGATAAGGGAGGTAAAACCGGGAGAGATAGTAACGGTAGACAAGGATGGTATTCACTCGATAACTTTTGCCGAATCACCTACCAGAAAACAATGCATATTCGAACTCATATACTTTGCAAGACCGGACTCCAAACTATTTGGGTATACTGTTCATACAATAAGAAAAAAGATGGGTGAATGCCTTTACTTTGCCGATAAAAGAGCCAACGATACACCTGGGGACATGGTAGTTCCGGTACCGGATTCTGGTAACAATGCGGCTCAAGGATATGCAAATATATCAGGCATCCCCTTTGAGCAGGGACTAACAAGGAACCATTACACGGGAAGGACCTTCATCCAACCAACCAAATCGATGCGGGAGTTTGGAGTAAAGATGAAACTCCATCCTGTAAGAGATGCAATAGATGGAAAAAGATTAATCGTTGTAGACGACTCACTCGTTAGGGGAACAACCAGTAAAACCCTGGTTAAGCTCTTGCGGGACTCCGGGGCAAAAGAGATTCACCTTCGATTATCCTCACCAGAGATTAAATATCCATGTTTTTTCGGGATAGATATTCCTACCCGGGAAGAGCTCATATCAAACAGGTTAACCCCACCGGAGATCGCAAAAGAGATAGGTGCCGACTCTGTGAAATTTCTCAGTCTGGAGGATCTTAAGCGATGTGTTTCCAATCCTGAGAACTTTTGTTTTGCATGTTTCGACGGAAATTATCCCGTAGATGTTAAAGACCCCGAGGGAAAAGAAAAATCTTAAACCCTACTGCATAAGGGACATACAATGAAGAAGCAAAAACAAAAATTAACGTATCAAAAGGCAGGAGTTGATATTGAACGAGGAGAGAGATTTGTCGAAATTATAAAATCAATCAATTCACCAGTTATAGACAGGGGAATTGGGGCTTTTAGCAGCATCTTTGCGATTGATACGAAAAAATATAGAAATCCGGTCATACTCTCCACAACAGATGGGGTGGGTACGAAAATTCTTGTTGCCAGAACTTTAAACAACTTTAAAACCATAGGAATAGATCTTGTTGCAATGTGTGTAAACGATCTCCTTGCATCTGGCGGATTTCCTGTTTCTTTCCTTGACTATATTGCATGCGGCAAGATAAACATGGGGATACTAAAGGACACCATAGAGGGGATAGTAAGGGGATGTGAAATAGCGGAATGCAACTTAAGTGGAGGGGAAACGGCAGAAATGCCGGATATGTATGAAAAAAATGCCTTTGATCTGGCAGGATTCGCAATAGGAATAGCTGAAAGAGGGGAGCTCCTTCCCAAAAAGGAACAAATTATCAAAGGGGATGCGATACTGGGGCTTGAATCTAACGGAATCCATTCAAACGGACTATCCCTTGCAAGGAAAGCTATCCCGGAAGGGGAAACGGAAACACTAAAAGAACTCCTCAAACCCACACGCATATACACACGGGAGATGAAATTCCTCATTAAAACAGGCAAAATCCTAGCTGCAGCCCACATCACAGGGGGAGGATTAGAGGCAAATATAAAACGCATCCTTCCATCCAATCTAAGACCAGTCCTCAACAGAAAATGGGAGATTCCCGGAATCTTTAAAATTATTCAGGAATACGGTGAGATTGAGACAGAGGAGATGTTTAGGGTCTTCAATATGGGAATAGGAATGGCAATCATTGTACACGAAAGTGATAGAAAAACACTCAAAGAGAGGGCCATTAAACACAACATAAAACTGATAGATATAGGGATGATAGAAAATGGCTAGGCTCGCAATCTTCGCCTCCGGTAATGGTTCTAATTTTCAAGCCATTGCGGAAAGGATTCTACCTACAAGGCATACGGTAGAATTCCTGCTCTGCAACAACAAAAACGCAAGAGCAATCGAACGAGCCAAAAAATTGGGCATACCGTATTACTTAGTAAACTATCGAGGAGAAAAAAGGGAAAATGTAGAAGAGGTAATACTCAACTACCTTTCAAAGCACAGAGTGGATCTTATTGCTCTTGCGGGGTACATGAAAATAATAACCGAGAAACTCATAGAGCCATACTGGAAAAAAATCATCAACATTCATCCAGCTCTTCTTCCCAAGTATCCAGGAACAAACGCTATAGAACGCAGTTACGCCTCTAAGGACAGAGAACTTGGAATTACAATACACTACGTTGACACCGGCGTAGATACCGGTCCTATTATACTCCAAAAGTCATTTATAAGAGATGGAAACGAATCTTTAGAGGAAATTGAAAAACGTATTCACAGACTTGAGCATTTATACTATCCTCAAGTTGTGGTAGAACTTTTAGACAGGATAGGAGAAAAAATTGAGTAAAAAATATGTTTTGATAAGTGTATGGGATAAAGAGGGATTGGGGAAACTTGCCTCTACACTGGAGAAGGCAAATTATACGATACTATCAACAGGTGGTACACAAAAGTTCCTGAAATCAAAGGGGATATCCGTAACCCCGGTGGAGGATGTAACAAGTTTCCCGGAAATATTAAACGGTCGGGTAAAAACACTTCACCCTGCAATCCACGGGGGCATCCTCGCCGACAGAACAAAAAAAGAGCATATGAACGATATTGCCAGCAAAGGAATCACCCCAATCGATTTTATAATTTGCAACCTCTACCCATTCAAGCGTGTATTGGACGAGGAGCTTAACAGAGTAGACAGCTTCTCCATGGAAAACACACAACTTGTCAATGAGCTTGTGGAAAATATCGACATAGGTGGAGTGGCACTCCTAAGAGCAGGAGCAAAAAATTTCAAATCTGTCACAGTGATATGTGATCCTAAGGACTACGATTGGATTACAGAGAGAATAGAAAACAATCAAGAAATAACCCTTAGAGAGAGGCTAATACTCGCCGTTAAAGCCTTTAAAACAACAGCCGCGTATGACACAATTATATCGACAGCTCTAAATACCCTCACACTATCGGATGTAAGCGCCATATCAGACTCAACTCAAGGAAACATACTTCAAACTCAAATAGGTCTGGAGGACAACGTAATATTTCTAAACCAGGTATTCACCCCGAGATACGGAGAAAATCCCCATCAGCACGCCTACGTATACTCGAAATACTCAAGTTTAGAACCGGTAAAACGACCCAATGAGTTTCTAGGGCTTCTTGGCTTTGAGCAACTTCAGGGGAAACAACTCTCCTATAACAACATATTAGACACCCAGGTAGCCGCCGAGCTTGCCGCCTCCCTCTCTAAAACCATACCAGGAAAACCTGCTGCTGTACTTCTAAAACACCAGATCCCCTGCGGGGTCGCCATAGGAGATACCCCTAAAGGCGCATTTAAGAAAGCCTTTGCCGGAGACCCTGTTTCCCCATTCGGAGGAATCTTCGCCTTCAACACGCGAGTAGATTCAGAGCTAGCAAAAGAATTAGTCAATTATTTCCTCGAAGTTCTTATAGCCCCGGCTATAGAGCCGGAGGCCCTTCAGATACTTTCCAAAAAGAAAAACCTAAGGATTCTAATAGGGAATTTGCAAACACTTGCGACTCACTGGGATATAAAAAATGCAGGTCCAATAATCCTCATTCAAGAGGCGGATAAATTGGAAGAGCAAATTAAAGCTAACGTTGTTACAAAGCGAAAACCAACTGCCAGTGAAATGAAAGACTTGCTATTTGCCTATAACGTCTCTAGAATGATAAAATCCAACGGAATCGTTCTTGTTAATGAACTTGCAACTGTAGGAATAGGCTCCGGACAACCCAACAGAGTGGGGGCGCTGGAACTTGCCCTTCACTATCAAAGCAATATGGAAAATCCACCAAACAGTTTTGTAATGGCCTCGGATGGTTTCTTCCCCTTCTCCGACTCCGTAACTCTAGCGGCAAAAAACGGATGCACTGCTATTATCCAACCCGGGGGTTCGATACGCGATGACGAAAGCATAGAAGAGGCAAACAAATACAATATAGCAATGGTATTTACAGGAATAAGGCACTTTAAACATTAAATCGGTAGTTGACACCATACCTGTTTATCGTTATGTGTGTTAAAGGAGGACTACATTGAGAGTATTAGTAATCGGTTCGGGAGCGAGAGAACACGCAATTGCATGGAAGTTCTCCAAAAGCAAACGTCTTGCCGATCTCTTTATAGCACCCGGGAACGCAGGAACGGAAGAGATAGGTACAAACATTCCTGACACGGATCCAAAAAATTTCGAACAAATTTTACAAATCTGTAAACAGAACAGAATCAACACAGTATTTATAGGCCCAGAGGCCCCCCTAGCCGATGGACTCGTAGATTTTTTAACGGAAAATGGCATACCAACAATAGGAGCAACAAAAGAATCTGCGAAACTTGAAGCTAGCAAGAGTTTTGCCAAAGAGTTTATGGGAAGACACAACATACCAACTGCCGGAGCGCTTCAATTTGATGATTTCAACGAATTCAAAAGCTTCATTCTGGAATCAAAAGACCAGGCCAATAAAAAATATGTTATAAAAAAAAGCGGCCTCGCCGGAGGGAAAGGGGTCCTTGTTACAGAGAGTAGCGAGGAAGCTTTGGAATTCGGCAAAAACATTCTCCCCTCCGATACACTCTTACTGGAAGAATTTCTAGAGGGATACGAGGTGTCTCTCTTTGTCCTGCTGGACAAAAAGACCTATACTCTCCTTCCGACCTGTTCCGACTTTAAAAAGGCATATGAAAACGACGAGGGACCTAATACAGGAGGAATGGGTTCAATATGCCCTGTTCCGTTCGTTGATTCCAATCTTATCGGAACAATCGAGAATACAATTGTAAAACCTGTAATTGAGGGTATGGAAGAAGAGGGTCTCTTATACAGGGGAATTCTATACTTTGGGCTAATGATAACTAGAGAGGGACCCAAGGTGCTAGAGTTCAATGTTCGGCTTGGTGATCCAGAAACCCAGGTATTGCTTCCACTAATCCGTAATGACTTTGGCAACATCGCTGATGCTATTCTAAATGAAAAACTCACCCACCTTCAAATAGAGGTAAGCGACAAATCTGCCCTTGGGGTAGTTGTCGCAAGCGCTGGCTATCCCGGAAATTACAAAAAGGGAGTGATTGTAGAGCCTATACCTCAATTCCCAGAAGACAGGGTGTTGATTTTTCACTCCTCCACACGAAGAAATAACAAGGGACAAATAGTTACAGGTGGAGGGAGATGTTTCACCGTGGTGGGGTTAGGTAAAGATATAATAAATGCCGCCTCCATAGCTTACGATGCGGTAAAGAATGTAAGGTTCCAGGGCTCCTGGTATAGAGGCGATATAGGGAAAAAATTTTTCGCAGACTGAAATTTGCGAACTTAAAAACTAAAAAAAGAATGGTAACCAAGCTCCTATAAAAATCATACAGATGTAATTGAGGAGATACGGCATGAAAGAATCAATTGAGAGAGACATCCTCATTATAATAGGTTCGGAATCCGATCGAGGGCAAATTCAACCAGGAATAGACAAAGCAGAGGAATTGGGACTCTCATATACCGTAAAGGTCTACTCCGCCCACAGACAACTGGATGAGCTTCTAGACTACCTCGAGCACAATGCCAGATATTTCAGGGTAATAATTGCCGCCGCAGGTTTATCCGCCGCATTACCTGGAATCGTCGCTTCAAAAACCACCCTCCCGGTAATCGGAGTACCGCTTCTAGCCGGCTCCTTAAACGGAATAGATGCTCTTCTTTCCATCCTCCAGATGCCCAAGGGTATACCACTCGCCACAATGGGTATAGGAAAACAGGGAATTATTAACGCTGTTTTATTAGCCCAAAGAATTATTAATTTAACAAAGATCTGAAATTGTAAGATTAAATTAATTATTAATTCAAAGTTAGCTGCTGCCGTCTTATCTCGTACAAAAAAATTCCCGTGGCGACCGACACATTCAAAGAATCAATATGTCCCATGTTGGGGATAGAAAGTATCCTGTCGCATCTATTACGGACAAGCCTATGTAATCCCTCTCCCTCTCTCCCCATAACAATCGCACACCTTCCTTTAAGATCAACCCTAAACAGTTCCTCCCCGCTCATATCCGCTCCATAAACCCAGAAATTATTTTCCTTCAATTCCTCTATTGCATTGGGAATATTTTGAACAACAGATATACTTACATACACATCTGCTCCTGCAGAAATCCTGGAAACGGTAGGTGTATCCTTTACACTTCTTCTCGAGGGAATAACCACAAGATCCACTCCAAACTGATCGGCAGAACGCAGAATGGCACCCAGATTATGAGGATCAGTTATACCATCCAGTATAAGGACAAGAGCATCACTCTTTTGTTTAAGCAACTGAAGAGTAGTTCTAAAGGAGAGATTCTTTCTATCGCCAAGATCCTGAACAATCAGAATAACCCCTCTATGTTTCACGCTACCGCTAATCACATCTAACTCTCTATCCGAGGCTCTCTCCAATTTTACATCTCGGTTTTTGGCGAGTTCTATTAAAGTTCTGATCCTCGAATTATTCTTTGAATATTTTAATACTCCCCTAACATCTGTCCGCTTTAAAAGCTCCTCGATAGCGTGAAAACCGTAGAAGCACGTTTCCATACTAATCTTTATCGTAATCCTTTACCACGTCAATTTTGCCATCAAAGTTTGTGTCTTTCTCGTACTTCTTTATGTAGATTCCCTTGTACAGATATATCCATATATCAATCTTACCATCAAAGTTCGAGTCAATCTCTTCCCTAGCAAGAATACCATCATCATCGTAGTAATAGAAATCATCCATTTTACCGTCGTAATTATAATCCATCTCTTCGGTTTCCATCTTTCCATCCTTATTGTACTCAGCCTTGTAATCTACCTTCCCATCGTAGTTCCTATCCATCTCGATATATGTTATCTTTCCATCCTGCATGTTATACCACTGATCCGGTTTACCGTCATCGTTGGAATCGGTCGTATACATAAATTTTCTATCACCCGCCCAGAGACCAAACACAAAAATTACGGAAAAGACAGCAACAAATAAAAACCTGTACCTCATAGACTCCTCGCTCAAAAATTGATCTATATCTATACTTCATTAATCGACAGGAATGAGAATAAATTGCAGAAAAATTAACTCCTCTCTGCTCTGTTTTTAATCTCGTAATACTTTTCCAGAAGAAGGTTAACACTCTCGGACAGGCCTGCAAAGTGATCTTTTTCACGAAAACTCACCCGTACACCCTCTTCTCCATCAAGCACTCTACGTATATCACTTCTTACCCTAAACACTGGACCCGCTATTCTATTGGTGTAACGGATACCAATAACAGACATACTAACCATCAAAAACAGGTTATTCAACAGTATATAGGAGAGTATATTTCGTATCTCTTCCAATCTTTCAGGACTAAAAAGTTTGAAATAGAGCAATAGAAGTACCACATATACCATAAGAGTGCCAAGTATCGTAAAAAGCACAAGCGAAATTACCCTGTACTGAAAGGCTCTATCGATAACGTTTCGTTTTCTACGTCTCAAGCTTACCTTATAAACCTTTCCTTGCGGTTCTACTTTGCCACTGGTAGTCATACTGTTCTCCTATAGGTAATACTATTCGTACGTTAAGACTGTTTCGTTTCCTTTTAAAACCTCTATAACCGCACTAGACAGGGCCTCAAGTTCATTTTCCCCCGGGTAAACCATCACTCTACCGAGAAAGGATACCCTCTCTGTTATCTCCGAAACTACAAACTTAGAGTGCGCAAGACCCCCAGTTAAAACAACTGCGTCTATCTTCCCATTTACCACGGCAGCCAAAGAGGCAATCTCCCTCGATATCTGATAGCAAAGCGCTCGCATTACCTCCAAACACCTTTTCCCGTTTAGTCCGCTCGGATCATCGGGTAACCCCTTTTTATACCTCTCAATCGCCTCCTCAATCTCTCTGGCATTATTAGTACCCAGATACGCCACAACCCCACCTCTACCCGTTAATTTTTTTTGTAAACCCGAGGGATCGTGAGAATGTGAAAGTACGTACCTCATCCAATCACCTGCAGGAACCGTTCCTGCTCGTTCTATGGAAAAGGGACCATCTCCGTCCAAAGCATTATTTACATCCACAACTCTACCCCTCTCATGGATACCAATAGACGTACCACCACCCATATGTGCCACTATTAAATTACAATCACTATAGCTTTTCCCCAAATCCTTAGCTGCCTTCTTCGCAGTAGCCTTCTGATTCAATGCATGAAATATGGACTTCCTTGGAATTTCAGGGACCCCTGAATACCTGGCAAGGGGCGAAAGTTCATCAACAACTACAGGATCAACAATATAAGCCGACACACCAACGGATTTCGCAATTTCATCCGCTATTAACGCCCCAAGGTTAGATGCATGGCTACCATACTTTGCTGTTCTAAGATCATTTTTCATATCCTCATTCACACGATAAACCCCACCCTTTAAAGGTTTTAATAAACCACCTCTAGCAACCACGGCACTTAACTGTTCGATGGAAAATCCTTCTACCTCTTTTAAACTCTCAAAAATTGCTCTCTTTCTCAAATCCAATTGATCTGCAATATCTTTAAACCTAGAGAGAACCGCTGTATCATGTGTAAGGGATTTACGCCAGAGCTCTCCCTCTTCACTATAAATAGCAATTTTTGTCGAGGTAGAACCAGGATTGATCGCAAGAACTTTATACTTTGACAAAAACACCCCCTTTGCAAGGCTATCTCTTTTACTAGTTAAACGGTATTAATTAAAATAATAGAATTAATTCGGGAGCTTTTCAAGAAATTAATTAAGAGAGCTATCTACAAACCAAAAAAAAGGGCCTCCCCTCACAGGAGGCCCTGTAATCATACACCCATTATTCTTATTCAAATATCGGATAAAAATCCCAGGCATCCATAGTTATATCCACCTGACCATCCCCATCTGCCAGACTTATCGGCATAGAAGCAGAAAAATCACCAGGATCGATATTTCCGTCATTATTTACATCAACAGTGACTCTCACCCAATAATTCCCACCTGTACTGCTGGTATTATGATAATATAATCCCGATACCAAAAGGATCACATCACCATTGGGATCCGTTATCTCACTCGTTTTAAGTATCTCACTATTTACCACATCGAAATTATAATCAAGAATGTCAACCCAATAAGTGTAGGCTGTATCCGAATTTAACCTTAACGGATCATCATTAAGAGCCTCCAATATTAAATTCAAGGAATAGGGAGTACCATCAAGTTCTTCTTCTCCTACTAACAGAGGGAAATTCCTGGAAAAAGAAGCACCGTCAGTATAAGTAATATTCACCCAAAGTCTGTACCACCCAGGATATGCCGGATCTATTGCCGAATAATCTATATTGACATTACCGGCATCCACACCGTCAAAAACAGCACTCCCATCACTCACATAATTGTTGTTGCTATCTTTCACCTCCCAACTAACATCCGTAATTCTTCTTTCATCGCTATAGGGCCAAAAACTGTATGATACTGTTCCAGGGGTCGTCCCCAATGCAAAACAACCGTTAAAATAAAAATTTAGATTATCTGCTCCCTTACCAAGAAAAGCATTCCCGGAAATAGTAGACCAATCAAAATGATTTGGGAAGTAAAAGATATCCGTAAAATTTTCAGTATTCGGATCTTCCGAATCATTCCACTTGGCAAATGTTACAGGCTCATCACTAGGATCAGGTACCTGATTCCCGTTGTTATCCAACCACACTAAAACCTTATACTCACCATTGGGGATTCCCCAAAAATCCAGAAAAGCCTTGGGAATAGGATTTCCCTGCTCATCATACTGACTAAAGTCAATGGGTACATTTATATCCATGTGAAAATAATCAGGATCACCTGGATCCAAATTGGCACTCTCCACCCTACCATACACTCTGACATCCCAGTTAGCTAATTCTGGGCTAATATCCACATCCACCCGTATCTCATTACCCCCCGCGTTTTTACCGAAATCAGGATAAAACGCCTCCAGTATCTCGTCACACCCGGAGAGGACAAATATAAATGAAAATATAGCCAATATCCCTACTATTAAAATACTCTTACTCTTCATAACAACCTCCTTTACAGATACAACACAAGGTTGATAGAGGGTACAAGCTGTCGCAGCAGGGCATCAAATGCAAGCTCTCTCGTTTTTTCACTCACAAGCCCCTTAAGTACCCTACCCAAATCACTAAAACTGGGGAAAACAGCAGTACCGGAGAGATTTAAACCCCACCAGTTAAACTTTAAACCGGCACCTACACGGAGGTTAACTCCCCCTCCCCCGGCTTTAATATTATCCTCGGCCTGCTTATACAGGTATAGATAGTTAACACCAAGCTCCGTATAACCGATAAAAGGTCCCAGATTTAAATGAACCCCGGCATCGAACATATTGAGAAATCCAGGGCGTACATAACCAGTCCAATCCTGAATTATCCACGGTGGCAAAACGATGGAATCCCAGGTAGCATACCATATGTACCACCACTTATACCCAAAGTGAAACCCTGCTAACATGTTATCCTCTTCTTTACCAGGAACAGGTGTCACAGAGATTCCAAGCTCCCACTGTTCGCTAAACGCCGGTGCCGCTACAAGGAACATAACTATTCCTATCAGCAATACAATCAGTATTCTTTTCATGAAAGCAACCTCCTTAGTTTATGTTACAATGAATAATAAATAACTTTCTTAATAGTACTCAACAATAAATGTGCCTGACATAGAATAACAAAATATATTACCTATACAAAATTATATTACAATTTTCTTATTTTTCAAATCTTCTTTTCCAAAAACAACCACTAGTTACCGGTACCTCTCTTCCGCTTGCAAAAATGTAATTCTAAAGTGACTTCCATCCTCTAACTTTATGTATTCTATCTCTCCTCCATTTCTCTGCAATAATTCTCTTGTAAAGAAAAGCCCCAACCCACTCTCAGGCTTTCCTTTCAAGCCCCCTGGCCCAAATATATTTAGTAGCGTTTCATCCTCAAGCCCTCCTGCATTGTCTCTAATATCGACTATCACGCTACCATTCTCCCTTCGCCCACTTAATTTTATCCACTTTTCCTTCCGCTCCACTCCCCTAAAGGCTGCCACAGAGTTACGAACAAGATTTAACAAGGCCTGTTCAATCTCTCCTCGTCTTGCAAAAATTCTAACATCGGAATCAAAATCAACAGTAAAGTGAATTCCCTCTGTCCTATAGGTAACCCGTATCATCTTGTAGAGAAGTTTTAAATCATCCCTAAGGCTAATCAATCCCGCCTCTTCCCTCCCACCCAAGGCAAGTTTTTCGAGAACCGCAGAAGAGGATTCCAAACCAGTCTTAACATGATCTAACACTATTCTTAGTGCCCTATTCTTTTCTTGAATCTCTCTCACATCAAGCCCATACTCCGCAGAACTTTCTATTAACGCAAGAATATTTTTAAACTCATGCACCGCTCCGGCGGCAAGAATCCCCGCTGTAATCAATCGATCCTGAAGGAGAAGGGTATTCTCCGTCTGAATTAAGCGCGAATACACCTCGCCTGCCCTATCCATTTCCTCTGCAGCCCTAACGGGATATCCACTCATCCTACCTCTAAGGTAATCAGTTTCCACAACCAGGTAATAAAATCCTCCGAGCAACAAAATAGAACTTGCAAAAAAGATATACTTTACGGTAGTTGCAAAGCGAAAAACAGGAATCTCAAAGAGAGTGCTCATCACCCACACAAATCCAACAATTAAAAAGTAGAGAAATAAATACTCTCTTGTCTGATTAAAATAACGTATCAACAAGAAAAAAGGGAAAAGGGAGAGTCCGCCAAAAACAACGATAAAAAACAACTTGAACAGCAGGGTAGAATGATAGCCCAAAGAGATAAGAATAAAGTTTACAGCTACAAACGTGGCAAGTGCCCCTGTCCATAGGGTTATTCTCTTTATTCTCTGTATGTATTGAAGATATGTTCCAACGGACCAGAGAAACAGAAATGAAAAAGATACTCTCAAAGGGCAACTACTATAGAATACGGCTCTTAGAGTAAAGAAAATCAATAAAAGAAAAAACAAGAAGTGCTCTTTTTTTGCCCTGCTTTCCCTGAACCGTATTAATACAATAAGAATTAAAACAATCGAGAGGAGTAAAAAACCGAACTGTAAATTTTCCTTAAACCATTCCAAGATTTTTAGTGTCTTAACTCTGAAAGTTTTATCGGATTTGGAGAATTATTCTCTCCAACTAACTGGGAAAATTCTTTGAGCAATTCCCTCGCACGCGAGGAGAGCTTGGTAGGGGTTTGAATTACGAGTTTGATATACATATCCCCCCGCCTACTGTTACTATGTAAATATGGAATCCCTTCATTTTTCAATCGCAGCATCTTACCATTTTGAATTCCCGGGGGAATCTTTACCCTCGCTCTCTTCCCATCCAATGTTGGAACAAAAATTTCACCCCCCAACGTCGCTTGGGTTATGGAAATTGGAATTGCACAGTAGACATCGTATCCGTCCCGCTCAAAATACTCGTGTGGCTTTACATGAATATAAACATACAAATCCCCTGCCGGACCTCCGTTAGGTCCACTATCACCCTGACCAGGAATACTTATTCGTTTGCCATTTTCAATACCCGCAGGTATCTTTACCTTTAACTTTTTCTTTTTCCTGACAAGTCCTGTCCCCCCACACATCCTGCACGGATTCTCAATTATTTCACCCTCACCGTTACATGTGGGACACGTCGTGGCTATAGAGAAAAATCCGGAGCTTCGTCTTACCTGACCCGTTCCTCCACAGGTAGGGCATATCTTCCTCCCACTTCCAGACTCAGCCCCCGTCCCGTGACAGGATGGACAGGTTTCATTTCGGGTAAAAGATATTTCCACCTGAGTTCCAAAAACGGCATCCAAAAAGGGAATCTCAAGATCATAACGCAGATCCGCTCCTCTCGTAGCAGAAGAACGTGTAGAAGTAGAGCGTCTGCGTCTTCCCCCACCAAAAAAGGAATCAAAGAACCCCGTAAAATCACCAAAGATATCCTCAAAATCACGGAAAACACTGGAGTAATCCTGGAATCCCCCACCACCGCCACCGGTCATTCCCTCTACACCGGCAAAACCAAATTGATCGTAGGCCTGACGTTTTTTGTCGTCCGCCAGCACCTCGTATGCCTCGGTGGCTTCTTTAAACTTTTCCTCTGCTTCTTTATCTCCAGGATTTTTATCAGGATGGTATTTTATTGCTAATTTTCTATACGCTTTTTTTATTTCCTCTTTGGAGGCCCCTCTCGGGACCCCCAAAACCTCATAGTAATCTCTTTTAGCCATGCTTACTCTTTTAAGCCCATATTATATTTACATTATTTTTTCGTTTCATCATCATCAACAACTTCGTAATCCACATCCTCAACATTACCAGAAGCACCCTGGCCCGACGAACCCTCCGTAGTAGTGCTGGTGCCTCCACCACTACCTGCGGCACTGCCACTCGCTGCTCCTGTAGCACCGCTTGCGGCTTGAGCCTGAGCCCCCGCGTTCTTATAAACCTCCTCAGCCAACTTATACGAGGCCTGTTTTAACGCCTCCATCTTAGCTTTAATCTCATTCACATCCTTAGAATCCATAACCTTTCGCAGATCCTCTATTGCATCCTGAATTTTCTTCTTATCAGCCTCGGAAATTTTATTGCCAAACTCTTTCAGCGACTTCTCAGTTGAATATATCAGATTATCCGCTTCATTTCTTGTTTCTACCCTTTCACGTTCTTTCCTATCCTCCTCTGCATGGAGCTCAGCGTCCTTTATCATCCTCTGAATCTCTTCCTCGGAGAGACCGGAGGAAGACTCTATTCTTATCTTCTGCTCCTTACCCGTACCAAGATCCTTAGCAGAAACATGCACGATACCGTTGGCATCTATATCAAAGGTTACCTCAATCTGAGGAACACCCCTCGGAGCAGGCGGAATACCCACAAGATCAAACCTTCCGAGCGTTCTGTTCTGACTTGCAAGTTCTCTCTCACCCTGTAATACATGAATAGACACCGCAGTTTGATTGTCCGTAGCGGTAGAAAAGATCTGACTCTTCCTCGTCGGAATTGTGGTATTTCTCTCTATAAGTTTGGTAAACACTCCACCCAAAGTTTCAATTCCAAGGGAGAGCGGAGTAACATCAAGGAGAAGTACATCCTTAACATCACCACCAAGAATACCTCCCTGAATAGCAGCACCCATTGCCACTACTTCATCGGGATTTACCCCCTTGCTCGGTTCTTTTCCAAAAATCTCTTTCACCAGTTTCTGAACCGCCGGAATTCTTGTAGAACCACCTACAAGTATTACCTGATCAATGTCCGAAGCTTGAAGACCTGCGTCCTTTAATGCCTGGAAACATGGTTCTTTCGTCTTCTCAAGCAGATCACTTATCATCTGCTCAAACTTAGCCCTCGTTAAAGAGTAATTTAAATGTTTAGGTCCAGAAGCATCCGCCGTTATAAAGGGTAAGTTTATATCCGTTGCCTGAGTACTGGAAAGCTCAATCTTTGCCTTCTCAGCAGCCTCTTTTAACCTCTGAAGCGCCATTCTGTCCTGAGAAAGATCAATGCCATAGTCCTTCTTAAAACTATCAATTAACCAATCTATAATCCTCTGATCAAAATTATCCCCTCCAAGATGGGTATCACCATTGGTTGATTTTACTTCGAACACACCATCACCAAGTTCAAGAATCGAAATATCAAAGGTACCACCACCCAGATCATAAACCGCAATCTTTTCATCCTTACCATTTTTTCCAAGACCGTACGCTAGAGCAGCAGCCGTCGGTTCGTTAACAATTCGTTTTACATTAAGCCCCGCTATTCTTCCCGCGTCCTTTGTTGCCTGCCTCTGAGAGTCATTGAAATACGCAGGTACCGTTATAACCGCATCGGTAACGGTTTCTCCCAGATAATCCTCTGCTGTCTTTTTCATCTTCTGCAGGATTGCGGCGGAAATTTCAGGAGGAGAATAAAGTTTTCCCATCACCTCGACCCTAACATCATTTCCCGCATCGACGATCTTATAAGGAACCATTTTTATCTCTTCCGGTACCTCATTGTACCTTCTTCCCATGAATCGTTTGATTGAATATATAGTGTTTTCAGGATTTGTTATCATCTGGTTTTTCGCCGGCTGACCGACAAGTCTCTCTCCCTTTGCGGTAAATGCCACAATAGAAGGAGTAGTTCTCTGTCCCTCTGAGTTCTGAATAACTACAGGTTCTCCTCCCTCCATAACGGCAACACACGAGTTTGTTGTTCCCAGATCAATTCCTATTATTTTGCTCATCTTCCAACTCCTTAATTAGACTTATTGTTTTCTTCATCACCCTCGCTATTTTCCAAAACAGCTACAGGTTTTGATACTTTGACCCTTGCGGGCCTAAGCAATCTATCGTGTAACATATAACCCTTCTGATAATCCTCTAAAACGACAGATTTGTCATACTTATCACTCTCCTCCATAGCTATAGCCTCATGACGTTCCGGATCGAAAGTCTCGCCTATGGAGGAAAAACGCTTCAAACCCCACCGCTTTTCAAGCATGCTGGTCATTCGCTTTTCAATCATACTCACACCCTCGAAGAATGAATTAAAATCCTTCGAGTTCTCTGCGGATTGAATAGCCCGTTCAAAATCATCAATAATGCCTGTGAGATCAAGCAGTAACTTAGAATTAGCATATTTAATTGCGTCCTCTTTCTCTCTAAACATCCTCTTTCTAAAATTCTCAAAATCGGCTTGTTTCCTGAGAAGCTGATCCTTAAGAGTTCTATTTTCTTCCTCTAGCTCCTCGATTCTCTTTTTATACTTTTCAAGTGTATCATCTTTACCTTTTAGTTCTTCGGCTTTTATTTCTTCTTTTTTTTCTTGAGTATCTTTCTCATTTATATTGTTACCTTTTAAACTTTCTACTTTCTCTTCCTGAGCACTCTCTTCTATTCTTTTACTCTCAATTCGCTCTTCAACATCGTGAGAAAAATTCCTCTCCTTTTTTCCCTTTTCCCTCTTTGCGGACATCATCACCACCTGTCAGATTATTTGTTTCTCTTTTGCCAATAAGATAATAAGCACATTTAGTAGCCGTCAAGTTTTTTTGAATAAAAGGTAACTTTCACGTATATATATTGTTTTATAATTAGTATATATTTCCAAGTCGTTTCTAGATCACGAAAAAGAGACCCATAAGCCCCAGATAGACAATATATAGAGAGAGAAGAACAAATCCCTTCCATCGCTGGAGTTTATATCCAAGACGCATAAGCAAAAGCATAGCAGATACAGTAACAATCATGGCGGGGAAAGCAAAGTATATAATTTTCCTCGCTACGGTAATGGGATTCACAAGTGCGGCAGTACCGACAATCCATAGAATATTTAAAATATCCGCTCCGATAATATCCCCTACAGCAAGATCACCGTAACCACGCCGTGCAGACACAACACATGTAGCTATCTCCGGGAGCGAGGTTCCTATTGCAATCATGGTAAGACCTATAACAGCCTCCGAGACTCCTATGTAACGAGCAATAAAGACAGAGGAATCAATCAAAAACTCGCTTGCAACAAGAACCCCGGCCACTCCACCGGCAAATCTTAAAAACTGAACCCACATAGGACCCGGTTTTATATGCTCCTTTACCTCTTCCTCTACCTCTTTCTCGCTCTTCAGAGCCAGCGCGTTTCTCCGCCGCTTTTCAGAAATAACCACAACCACCAGATAGCCAACCAACACACTAATAAGGATTCCACCCTCCAGTCTAGAGATAGTACCACTCAGACTCATAAAAAAAGCAAGAAGGTCTATACCGATCAGGAAAAAACCGGCACTTTTCAGAACACGTGAGTGAATCTTTATAGCAACCGGTGCTACAATAACTCCAAGGGCAAGGGCAAGGGCATCGTCTGCTATGACGGATCCAAGGGCATTTCCCAGAGCTATCTCTGGTTTCCCCCTTAAAGAGGATAGAACAGACACTGTAAACTCCGGGGCGGTAGTCGCAAGACTTACAAGAACAATACCTATTATTATTTTGGGAACCTTCAGGTTGTAGGCAATTCCCACAGAACCATCAACCAGATAATTTGCACTCCTGGTAAGCACAATAAAACTCAAAAGCGCAACTACGACATTGGCGAATATGTTGGAAGGAATAATTCCCATAATAATTATTCCTTCCTGAACTCAAGGATTTCACTCCTCTTATCCTCATACCCTTTCCTACCAAGGAGACCATAGGTAAACTGCTTACCTGCCTCAACCCCCGGCTGATCAAGAGGATTTATATAGAACATTTCACCGGCCATGAGAGTAGCTACCTCCATAAGGTAGAAAAACTCGCCAATATGGGATTCGTCGACCACAGGAAAGGTAATGGAGGTAACTGGCCGCCCCTCTTTAGCCAGAGCCACCTCTGTGGCTAATTCCTCCGCAGCAAACAATTCATTTATCGTATGCCCACCGAGATAACCCAGAGCATCTTCATTTTCATACATAGAGGGAATTTCAACCTCACTTCTAAATTTTTCTACTCTCAAAAATGTGTATATCTTATCATCCGGGCCCTCCTTGTATAGTTGAACCTGCGAATGCTGATCCGTCACACCCAGAGCTTTGACAGGCGTAGGGCCGACAGAGACCTTAACCCCATCCAGATCAAACTTTTTCCCCAGGCTTTCAGCCCACAACTGTCTATACCAATCCGCAAGACCCAACAACCTGTCCGAATAGGCAAACATAACAGATATCTTCCTTCCCTCAAGGTATCCCGCATGATGAAAAGCAGCCATAAGGTAGGCTGGATTTTCCAATACCTCCTCCGACTTTAATCTCTCATCCATCAGAGCTGCCCCCCTCAAGAGGGCCTTCACATTAATCCCCAACAGGGCAGCAGGTACCAAACCTACAGGGGTTAGTACAGAAAACCTTCCTCCAACCCCGTCCGGAACAACAAAACTTTTATACCCCTCGGAATCCGCAATTTTCCTCAACGTTCCCCTCTTAGCATCCGTAGTGACAATTATCCTCTCCTTTGCCTCCTTGCTCCCCAATGTCTTCTCCAACCACTCTTTAAAAACCAAAAAGGATGTCATTGTTTCGGCGGTTGATCCGGACTTCGTAATCACATTAATAAGAGTCTCGGATGGATCCAGTTTCGTCAGAAAGTAGTGGACCCTCTCTGGATCGATATTATCAAGTACATATAGATAAGGGGATTCTTCATCTCTCTGATACGGAGTCCTCACCGCGCTATTAAGGGAAATCAAGCCCAGTGCAGAACCCCCAATGCCTAAAACTACAAGATTTTTAAAGTTCCCTCTCTTGCTATCGGCAAAATCGAGTATCTCTCCCACATCCTCGTAGGGAAGATTGTAGAAGGGAAGCTCCCCCGACTCTCTTTTTTCCAAGAATCTCTTATGGGCTTTTTTAACAAAAGAACCGTAAGATTTAATAACCTCTTCCTCAATTGTTCTAAACATCAAAGAATAATCTATTTTCAAAGACATAGAGACCTCCTCCTTAGTTAAAAATAATAAAACAAACAAAAGGGGTCAGAGATTTATCCGTGAACTAACCCCATGTATTATCCTTCCAAGAAGGGGAACCTTTATACTAATAGCTCCCTCTGGACAACTCTCCTGGCAACAGTAACATCGAATACAGAGAGAATAATCATAATGAGGGACAGTCCCCTTTCGGCCTTTTCTCTCCTGTGATAGGGCTTTGGGTTTAACTGGACATACACTTACACATATCCCACACCCAGTACACTTTCTGGAATCTATTACAGGTTTCGGAATCACACTATTCCTCGCAAACCTATAAGTCGAAGAGAGCTCATTGGAGCCCCTCGTCTCTGGAGGAAGTTTAAAAGTGTAACCGGTAAACTCGGAAAGAGGATCGCCGAGTATTTCGATTTTATTAAGATCAATCTCACCAAATCCGAAATCTTTGGCCTCTCTAAGCAGGGGTACCTCCTCCGGTTTCATTCCCATTATACGAGAGGCCACAGCATCTATAGCTACGGCATCATCCGAAAACATTAAAAGACCCGTCTTTACCGGATTCCCATTCCTTGGGCCGTTTCCCTCCATTGAGTAGACAGCATCCATAACGATTAGATTCCCGTTTACCACACTTTTTATCGCGATATTTAGATCAACTATCATCCTTGCAAAGAGTACCGGATCGGAAAGCTGAACATGTAATTCCGGTTTTAATACCCCGGGGATAACGCCAAAGAGATTTTTTAATGCACCGGTAATTATCATAAGCCCATGGGTCTTAAGCTTTGGCATATTCACAATAGCGTTTGTTCTAACAACATCCTCCGCTATGGTAAATCTTTTCATCTGTATTGCCCCGGGAACTTCAAGATCGACACCATGTCTAAAAGGCACATACCCAATCCCGAGTTCTTCGGCTATCTTTTTTATCCCATTAGCCTTTGCAGCAATACGACCGATCCCCACAATAGAAGAATCCCCATATACAGGTGTATAATTTGACTCTACAAGGTGCTTTGCAACCGCGTAAAAAACGGATGGATGGGTGGTAGAGGCTTTCTCTGGAGGATCCGGGGCAAGGAGATTCGGTTTTATAAGCACCTCGGTTTCCTTGTTCTTACTCTCTTCAGGTAAGCGGGGAAGGAATTTTTCTATCCCCCCAAGCAACTCTATACCACGTTTGACAGTAGAATAAACCTCTTCACGATTGTAAGATTCACATCTTAAAAGAACTACACGCGGCATAACACTTCCTTAAAACAGTTGACAAATATCAAGAAAATACCCCCGACAACCATTCACTCCAGCTTCTCTTTTATATCTTTTAACATCCTCTCCATCTCATCCATTCGTTTAACGAGACTGTTCATTCTCCATTCGAGAGAGGATAACACCCAAAACTCGAAATGATTTATCTTGGCTTCGTTATTTAGAAAGTAAGCAATTTTTAGCGAAACAAGTAAGATCCCCACTTCAATGGAAACGAGACGAGGAAACCCCTCATAAATCACCGCTACAACAAAAGCCGCTATAACAAAAAGCATAAAGAGAACATTGGCGGTTTTTTCACCTCTCGTGGGTTTTCCTCCGATTCTGCCTACGACTTTTCTTATTCTCTCTTTTTCCCTAAGGAACTCTCTTATCTCTTCATCGTCCATTCTAAAATCATCATCTCTATCCAAAACTTACTCCTCAAACAGATCAATAATCTTCGAAGCCTTTACAAAGAGCATAGGTGGAAGGTGATCAAATCTTTCAAGTTCTTTAGTGAAAAACAGCCTATCCAGAGAAAATATCTTGGCAATTCCCTCTCTCTTCTCTCCGGGCATTCCCATTAGTATCAATACCGCATCGCTGGAAAACTCCCGGATACTCTCATGAATTGGTTTTTCATCCTCCGGAATAATCAGTATCTCTCCCTTCAATCTAGCACGTTGTAAAAGCGTTTCCATTTCTTCCTGAGCGACCCTCTCTTCCTCGTCACCCTTTAGCTTTCTTATGAGACGGATTACCTTCGAACCCTTCCCTGTTCTTTCATCACTCACACTTATGATATAGGAGAGAAGAGCCATTAAGTTTCCATTTTCCTCTCCCTTCCACCATACATCTATCCTATCAACCCGCTCTATATCTTCTCCCACCACTTTAACACTGTAACCGGTTCCATGCTTATATAAAAGAACGTTAATCTCGGCTCGAATCATTCTCTCAATAATCTCGATATAATTCAACCTGTTATCAATCGGAAAGAGTGCTGTATTAACGTGAAGCCCCCCGGGGAGCGCACTCTGCACTACCGAAAGAATGGCCTCGCTGTAATTATCATTCATAACCTCTATAATCCTGTAATCAAGGGGAAGATCAAGCTTTACATCATCTGTTTTCTCAGGCTTAAGAAGATTATACATTATAAGGCCCTGATAGTCAGCTATCCGATTTCCCATTTCCACAGTGGAGGCAACCTCCTCCGGCTTATCAACAAATCCAAACACGGAAACAATCGGACGCCAATTTTTCGTCCCCTGTACTATAATTTTCATCTGCTTAAAGGCGTGAGTTAGAGCACTAAAAACAACTCCCCACCATACCCCCTCCAGCCTATTATGAGATTTGTACTTAAGGAGTAACACGAAGATAAGGGTTTGAGATATAAAAACGACTATACCTACCCATACGTTAAACAGAGCTATGATTATCATACAGAGCAAAAACCCATAGAGCGAAATAGCCCAGTGGCCATGAGATGTAGGTCTGAAACTGGGATTACCACTTATGCGCTCAAGAAACGCGGCAAAGTTGACCCACCCGTAGACAATCAAAAAAAGGATACCGACAACGGTAGAGGCATGGGTTACATCCCCGGACCATATAATCGGTAGAATAACCAATAATGCAAAGAGAGTAGCAAGTCTGGGTTCCTTTCCGTTCCTCGTAAAATCCCTCTCCAGAAAGTAGAAGAGCTTCGGAAGAATTTTATCACGTGCAAGTGCCTGTGCCGTTCTGGGAGCCGTCATAAAATACGAAAGAGCCGAGGAACTTGTAGCAACAAGTATCCCGGTTAATAGCAAATATGGAATAACAGGAATTTTCGCAAATATGTTAACCACAGAGGGAACCTGCCCATCGGGGGAAACCCGCAAAAAATCAGGGTTTATCAGGGAATAGACAAATGTTACCGAAAGATATACCAAAAAAGTTACCAGTATAGATAAAAATGTCCCCTTCGACAGAGAGCGCCTAGGATTTGCCAGGTTACCACTCATACCAACCCCGGCATCTATACCGGTAACTGCAGGGAAAAATGCCGTAAAGGCTGCCCAGAACCCCATAACACCGCTGATACCTTCCCAGTTTATACTACCGGAAAATATCCTAACTCCTGGAATCTTAATAAAGGGTGTAATCAGTATGGAAACTACGGATAGGATAAGAATAATAAATATAAACATCTGTATTTTGACAATAAAATTTGCTCCTATTATACCAAATACAAAGGCTATCAAGGCCACTACAGTAGCTATCAACTGTTTCTGGGTAAGCACATCGTAACCGGCAAGGAAGTGGTTAAAAAACGGAATATGCAAGAGTATCCCCTGAAGGGGTTGTGCAAAACCGATAGAGTAAAAACCGATAGAGGCGGACTGGGCGAGAAAGAGTTGAATACCGATGGATCCCCCGAACGCCCTTCCCAACGAACGCCTTGAAACGGCATACATTCCCCCAGCTCCCACCCTTTCTATATTAGTAACACAGTCAGAGATTGAAAAAGCGGTGGCAATTGTTACGGTATTAGAAATAACTATTATCAAAGCCATTCTCCATAAACCCATCGCTCCGGTTAGCATGGGAAGAATAAGAAACAGAACAGCTCCCAGAATAGCCTCGAAGGAGGGAACAAACACCCCCGAAAAAGTACCAAACAATTTATTTTTCCTAACCGTCTCAGTCACACCAAACCTCGTAAATCAAACTCAATAAAAAAACACAATAAAAATCCTTAACAAATCCCAAACCCACCCTCGTGTTCAATTGACATTGTTACTGATTTTCAAAATACTAATACCATGAAGGAAAAGGATTTACAAGCAGAAAAACTCCTATCCAAAGGAGTCCCGCAAAAACTAATAAACAGGTACACCTGGATAAAAAAACACTCTGCCTCCGATGAGTCCAAGGGTCTTGCCATAGAGATAAAAGCCATAGACAGAAAGGGACTAATAGCCGACATAGCAAGTCTTATATCCTCATTAAATGGAAACCTATCCTTCGTTCAATCATGGATCGAATACAACGGTGAAACACACGTACTGATCCAAATTGATAACCTAACCGAAAGTCAAAAATTAATCGAGAAACTAAAAACTATAGACTCAATAAAATATGTAAAACCCCGCCCCACCTACAGTAAAACCTACGGTAAGAGGGTAATAATAATGGGTGGAGGAGCTCAGGTAGCTCAGGTAGCAGCAGGGGCGATAGCGGAAGCTGACAGACACAACATACGGGGTGAGAGAATATCTGTAGACACAATCGCCATAGTCGGCGAAGAAGAATTGGCAGGAGCGGTAAGAGCCGTTGGAAGACTCCATAGGGCGGCTATACTTGTACTTGCCGGAGCCTTAATGGGAGGAGAAATAAGTAGAGCCGTTATCGAACTTAAAGAAGACTATGGGATCCCTGTAATGTCGTTAAAAATGGCAGGTTCTGTAAATAAAGTTTCTGATATCGTCGTATCAGATCCCTTGGAAGCCGGTGTAATGGCTGTTATGCTAATAAGTAATGTAGGAAAGTTTAATCTGCTAAAAGTCCACGGAAGAGAATTTTAAAAAATCCCTCCCAAACGGAATGTTAATCTCCCTCTTCAGCTATAAAATCTTCTATATATTCCGAAATATCCTCGTAATTGATCTCTTCTTTCTTAATCTTTTGCCTATACAGATCCATATCCGCATCAAGTAGTAAATCGTCAACGTTCTCCGGGCCGGCAGAGTGCAGCCCTATGCTAACAGTAAATGGTAGAACCTCACCACTCTTGTTGTACCTTTCAATTTTAGTTAAGATTCTCTGCTTTACCTTCTCCGCTTTTTTCTCCGGGGTGTTGGGCATCAGAACAACAAATTCGTCTCCACCGTACCTTGCTATGACATCCACCTTCCTTACACTCTGCCGCAGTATCTTCGCAAAATTTTTAAGAACTATATCACCTGCGGAATGACCAAACTGATCATTAATATCCTTGAAATCATTAATATCAATCATCAAAAGAGAAACCTCACCCCCATATCTCTTGCAACGAGCGGCCTCCCTATTAAACACCCTTTCGAAAACCCTTCTATTACCTATTCTAGTAAGAGGATCAATTGTAGCCATTCTCTTTAGAGCTCTGTAATAGTAAACTCTTCCTATCGCAATGGCAGTAAAATCCGCAATCGTTCTAAGAATATTTAGCTCATAGGGGGTAAAATTATTGCCGTTCAGTTTATTGACAAGCTCTATCACCCCAAAAACAGTGTTTTCCGTTTTAAGAGGAACTCCTATTATCGATTTTGTTTCAAAACCCGTTAACTTATCAAAGTAATCATTGAATCTGCTATCCTTTTTAACATCCTCTATAATAACGGATTGTCCGCTCTCTGCAATCCAATTGGCAATTCCTCTACCCTTAGGAACTCTCTTTCCCTTCAATTTATCAGCACTAACACCCACCACTATCTTAAAGTAGAGTTGCCCCGTTCGTTTATCTTTAAGAAGCAAAGACCAATTTAAAGGGGCAAAAATTGCCCCTATTTTATCCATAACATAGTACATTATCTCTTTTATGCTCTTCGCCGAGGCTATGTCTTTAACCAGATCGGAGAAAAAATTTAGTTTTGCAACCTCATCAATAGTATTTTCCTGTTTAATTTTTTCCTCCCACTAAAGGTACCTAACTTATTATATTAGTAAGGGTATCAATATTAATCCCCAAATATTCAGCCACTTTGCTCCCTGGCCCGGAGGCTCCGAATCGATCTATCGAAATAATGTCCTCGTGTCTCTCCACAAACCTATCCCAGCCGAAGGAAACACCTGCCTCTATTACTATTTTTCGGGAATTTTGGGGTAATATATTATCAAAATATTCCTTATCCTGCATTAAAAACAATTCTGGGGAAATCATCGAAACAACCCTAACCCTCTTCTCAGTCACCCGTTTTACAACCTCTACAGCAAGAGAGACCTCAGAGCCTGTTGCAATAATTACCACCTCTGGTTCTCCATCTGGCTCATAGACAATATAAGCCCCTTTCTTAATATTCTCCAACCAGTTCTTATCATACTTCTCATAAACTCTTAGCCCCTGTCTGGAAAGTGCCAGAGCAACAGGTCCATCTTCCCTTTCCATTGCATACAACCATGCCGCCCCTGTTTCTTCCGCATCTCCCGGTCTCAATGTAATTAGATTAGGGATAGTCCTTAGAGCAGCCAAATGCTCCACAGGTTGATGGGTAGGTCCATCCTCCCCAACAAAGATAGAATCATGAGTAAAAACATACACAACCGGGAGCTTCATCATACTGGCCAATCTAATTGTAGGTCGCATATAATCGGAAAACACAAGGAAGGTAGCACAGAAGGGTTTAAAGCCACCGTGGAGCGCAATACCATTTGTAATAGCTCCCATGGCGTGCTCTCTCACCCCAAAATGCAGGTTCCGACCTACTCTATTCTCAGCTGTAAAATCCCCCATGCCCTCCAAAACCGTCTTATTCGAGGGACCAAGATCCGCGGAGCCTCCAACAAGGTTGGGAACTGCTTTAGCAACTGCGTTTAACACTTTTCCACCGGCAACACGGGTTGCTATCTTATCTCCTATATCAAACTTAGGGAGTTCTATCCCAGAGAGGTCTACCTTCCCGGAAAAATAACTCTTCCACTCCTCATAGAGATCTGGATTTTCTCTCCTCCACTCCTCAAAGGTTTCATTCCATTCCTCATGAGTTCTCTTCCACTCTTCTCTCTTTTCTGCAAAGTAATCAAGAGCCTCCCTCGCCACATAGAAACTGGCATCTTCTGGTACACCAAGAGCCTTTTTTACAGCTCTTACCTCTTCCTCGCCAAGAGGGGCACCATGAGATTTGGGATTTCCCTCCAGATTAGGAGAGCCCTTTGCAATAACCGATTTTAAAAGGATAATTGAGGGCCTCTTGGTGTCAGATTTGGCCTGTTCTACCAACCTCACTATTCCATCAAAATCATAGGCATCACCGGAGAGCGTTTGCCAACCGTATGCCTCAAACCTTTTTAATACATCCTCACTAAAAGCAATATCTGTAGCTCCCTCTATCGTTACTCTATTGGAATCGTAAAATACAATAAGTTTTCCCAAACCAAGATGACCCGCTAGAGAGGCTGCTTCCGCACTAACCCCCTCCATCAAATCCCCATCTCCGGCCAGTACGTACGTATAATGATCTATAATCTTATGTTTCTCTGTATTAAACTTAGCGGCAAGCATACTCTCCGCAATAGCCATACCAACCGCGTTACCAAACCCCTGCCCTAGAGGGCCTGTTGTGGTTTCCAACCCCTCAGTTACTCCATACTCAGGATGCCCGGGAGTTTTTGAACCAAGCTGTCTAAACTCTTTAATATCATCAAGAGAGAGATTATACCCGGACATATAGAGGAGAGCGTACTGAAGCATGACACCATGTCCTGCAGAGAGAATAAATCTATCTCTATCAATCCATTTCGGGTCTGCAGGATCATGTTTTAGGAGTTCCGCATATATTAATGAGCCCAACTCCGCACATCCCATCGGCAATCCCGGATGCCCAGAGTTTGCCTTCTGTATAGCATCTATCGTAAGGGTTCTAACCGAAAGCGCTATTGATTCAAGAGCTTTTTTGTTCATAACTTCCTCCATGTTACTTTAATTTTTTCTTCAATATCAATAATGACATAGTATCCCTCTTTAAGGGGGCCAGGATTGACACAAATACATTTTCCCAAGAGCTCTTCACCCCTGGATTCATGGATATGCCCACAGAGACATAGATCGATATCACGCTCTTCGATAAAATTTCTTACCACCCTCGAACCGGCATGAAACCCAATGAAACTCCTATCCAGTTTTGTGCCTTTAGGAGGGGCATGGGATACAAGTACCTTCTTCTTTGCCTCTAAAATTTTCCTGTACCCGCTATTCAAAAGCTCAACCATCTCGGAATCGGATAACTCATTTGGAGTAGAAAATGGGGTTTTGTTACTCCCCCCCACTCCCATAAAACCTACATCTCCGACAACGACACCATCTCCATTTAAATTTATCCCGATATTTCTCAGACAATCTAAAACCTCAGGTCTATCCATATTACCCGGAACAGCCAGGGTAGTTGCCCTATACTCAGCTCCTACGCTAAGAAAGGGAGATACTACCTCCTCACATTCCTCATAACCTCCCAAATGGGTAATATCCCCCGAAATAAGTAACACATCGTAAACCTCGATATTGCGGAGTAGCTCTACAACCCTACCGTACTTTCCATGAATATCGGATACACATAAAAGACGCATCTTCCAAATTCTTTTATTTTTTCTTTTTCTTTTTCTTCCGTTTAGGCGGTCTTCTCTCCCGAATTACGGGCATCCTGACTACATTATCCTTTTTACTCCCAGAACCAGCCGCACCCTGGACAGAACCTTGAGAGGTAGTTTCACCCCCGGAATTGGCACTCTCACGCGCCCCTACTCCCTTAGCCGTAGCCGCCATTTGAATAACATTGGTGCGTTTTCCGTATTTAAGGGCCTCCTTCTTTGCTCTACGCTTATCAAGGGCGCGTTGCCAGCCAAGAACAATCGGAGAAGCAATAAAGATAGAAGAATAGGTACCAACAACAATACCAACTATGAGATTTAACGCAAAGAGTTTGATAGAACCGGTGCCAAATATATAGATAGCCAAAACGGCAAGCAACGTTGTCAAAGATGTCATTATCGTTCGACTTAGAGATTGGGTAATACTGGTATTGATAATATCTTCGAGATCACTGTCGCGCATTAGTCGAACGTTCTCTCTTATCCTGTCAAAGATAACTATCGTATCGTTCAACGAGTAACCAATAATGGTTAAAACCGCCGCTATTGTCCCACTGGTAACCTCCAATCTAAACGTACCGATTACCCCAAGCATAACGGAAACATCATGAACAAGAGCCAGAATAGCGGCAACCGCATATATCATCTTAAATCGGAAACTCACATAGATAAGAATCAGTACAAGTGCCACAGCAATAAGAGAAACGGCCTGCGAGGCAAGGTCTTTAGAAAATCTCGGACCAACAAAATCGGTCATTTTAACAATAACTTTATCCCTGCCATACTTAGCACTTAACAGATCGTAAATCTTATTCTCCGTATCCGTTCTAAACTTTGCATTGTGGCCCTTTATCTCTACCCTGATTATAAACTCCTGATTCCTGGGGTTACCAACCCGTTGGAGGCTATACTTTCCAAGAGAGCTCAAAACATTTCGGATTTCTGCAATATCAACAAATATCTCCCTCTCACTTAGCAAAACCCTATTAACAACCGCTGTTTTTTTGGTGATATCAACTGTATGATCCAAAGAGATAAGGGCACTCGTAGGAGTATCCGGAGGTGCTATACTTTCTATCTTAATTCCCTCTATTCGCTTAAGAGCGTTTATAAGCTCGCCCAAGGTTTTATACTGCTTAAAAGAATAGCTAAAACTCTCCCGTTTATCATTCCTTATCAGGATTAAATCCAAACGTCCCTGTGCCTGACCTATCGTTTCTCCCTTGGCAATACGGACAGAGGCCTTCCCCGGTCCAGTATAAGTGATTTTAAACGCAACAGGAACAATCTGCACCTGCTCCACCAATCCGCCCTTAAAATCTATTCCGAGATTAAACCCCCCATTTACAATCAGTCCGATATAACCCGCCGTGATAACAAGAAGGGACATTGTAATCATAATATATCGAATCTTTGTGAACCTGATTACCTTTCTCATATAGGTGTCCTCCAACTTATGCTGATACCTTTTCTCTTCACTACATCGGTAAAGAAGTCAAATATTAACCTGGAGACAAACAGGGCGGTGAACATAGACGAGACAATTCCTACAGCGAGAGTAACCGCAAAACCCTGAATCGGACCCTTTGCCAATTGGGTTAAGGCTATTGCCGCAATAAAGGTAGTAATATTAGCATCCATAATGGTCCAAAAGGCCTTGGCAAACCCCGCTTTAATAGCAGCCTGTCTCTGTTTCCCTATTCTGTACTCCTCCTTTATCCTTTCAAAAACAATCACATTAGCATCCACAGCCATACCTACCGTAAGAATTACACCCGCAATACTGGTCAAGGTCAGCGTAAAATTAAACACAGAGAGTATCGAAACCATAAAGTACAGGTTTAATATAAGGGCAAAATCCGCAATAAGACCCGCACCAAGATAGTAAACAGCCATAAACACTATAACAAGCAAGAATCCTACAAAGATAGCCCTTAAACCTTCTTTAATAGCATCTTCACCCAGTGAGGCACCAATTGCAGTAGAATTGATAATAACGAGAGGCACCGGCAAAGCACCTGTTCTCAATACAAGAGCTAAATCCTTTGCCTCATCAAGTGTAAACCCCGTTACCCTTACAGCATCCCGTATCGGCTCTGCTATTCTTGCCTGTGCTCTAACCTTATCATCAAGCACAACTGCTAAGGTCTTGTTTACATTCTCACTTGTAAATTTGTAAAAGATATCTCCCCCCTCCCCGGTGAGAAAGAAATTTACAACAGGTTGATTGGTAAGAGGATCCCTACTAACACGTGCATCCCTTATGTACTTCCCATCAAGAGCAGCCTCTTTCTTTACAACGGTATAACCCTTGGTTTCAAGAACGCCGAATGCATCCTTTTTAACAACCTTTAAAAGCACATCGCCCTTTGGCAAAATCGAGGGATCTTTCAAATGTCCCTCTGCATCCAAAAAATCATTGGGATGTTTCGCATAGTACTCTCTGAATTTTTTAAGACCCTCATCATCTACAAGTCTAAAATCAAGTTTACCCTTTCCAAGGATAAACTTATTCATTCTATCTCTATCAGCGGCACCGGGAAGCTCTACCACTATTCTGTCAGCTCCCTCACGCCGTATCTGCGGCTCCGTAACACCAAATTGATCTATACGGTTGTTTAGAATTTCAAGAGCCCTCTTTATCACATCCTCTTTCTCAGCCGCGGTTAGAGGCTTACCCTGAGCCTTTTCCAAAGCCTTTATATCTGCCTGAATAACAACATACATTCCACCTTTTAAATCGAGGCCCAACTGAAGGGTTCTATCACGCAGCTGCTTTATCTCTTGAATTTCCTTTCTGTAGTGATCCTCCAGAGCAACATAGATGTCCTGTTTGCTGGCGTAACTACTTAAGACATCCTCCACCGTCCACTCTTTAGGGTAGGGTTTCTTCTCTATCTTGTAGCGTTCCTTTGCCCTCGCTATCAAAAACGAGTACTCCTGAGGAAAAGGATCTTTAAGATTCATTGAAAGAAGCTTTTTTAAGGCCTCATTCGCCTTCCGTTCCGCATACAACTTTATCTGCTCCGCAGAACCCGTTGCTATCTCTTTTTTTTCTTGAGGAATCCATAGATACCACTTTATGGTAGGATACAGAAACCAATACGCTATTCCTAATAGAATAAGAATAATAAGAAGTCTCATTCGTTTACTCATTTAGGCCTCTCCACATTGAAATATGATATTAAAGAGTATGAATCCCTATACGAATTGGGTTACAATTCTCACTCTTTGGCTTTTTATTCTTTATTTTCCTTAACTGCTGGCTCTTCCTTTCTCTCAATCACAGAGGAAACAGCACTCTTGTTAAACTCTATCTTTGTATTATCATCCACCTTTATCGTTACAGTTTTATCCTTTACCGCAGTAATAGTCCCACGAATTCCACCAATAGTAGATACCTTATCCCCCTTTCTCAAAGAGGCGAGCATCTTCTGAGTTTCTTTCTGCTTCTTATTCTGCGGTCTGATTACGAGGAAATAAAAGATAAGAATAATCAAACCAAAGGTGATTAACATTGTAACCATTTGACCACCGGCACTTCCGGTACTCTGTAATAATGGCAATTCATTAAAAATTCTTAACGTCATAGCATTTCCTTTTCTCTAAAAGATTTCTGGTAAATTATCATAATTCTTTCCAGTAAGTCAAGTAACAGGGTTAAACCCATATCACTCTACAGCACTATTACTTTATTAACCTCCTCCGGGAGTTTTGTCACCCCAAAGGTTCGCTTTAGTTCTTCTACAGACCTCAACTTATAGTCCGTCATCTCATTGTACATCTTTAAAATTCTCTCAAGGGCATCCTCATCATTTTCATAGAGGGCATAACAAATAGCAGGTTTAAACAAACCGTTTTTTACCAATTCATCTATGCTCGCTCTGGAGTATTTACGTTTTAACATACCACTAACTACTGCGGTATTACCCTTATAACCTATAGTAAAAATAAAATCCTCTCTGCTAATCAATTAACTTTAACTCCTTGATTGTAAATATATTGTCGTATATTGTATTAATAAATGCAATTTTTGCAAAGGGCCATACAATAATGTTAGTATTGGACGAAGATAGATTATCCCAATTTCTGCGAAATGTTTCGGAGGGGTTGGCCAAAAGTCCCCTCGAAGTAGCACTGGCCCTTCTATTTATCATTCTATTCTTTGCTACCCTCGTATTCATATACCTACTTCAAAAGAAGAAACAACATCAGCGTCTTATTGCCAATGCAAAATTAAAGTTAAAAAAATATGTGGAGAAATACAAGTTAAATCCGTCAGAACTTGCTCTCATAGACAGGCTCGCAAAGTACCTAAAAAATCCAGAGATAGAAAAACCCCTTCTTCTCTCCAATCAGGTTACCTTCAACTATGCAGCCTCAAAACTCCTGACCGACGAAGGTATTCCAGAAAGCACGTTGGCCGCTCTAAGGATAAAATTGGGGTTTGCAACAAAGGATAATGAAAGCCCAATTCATTCGACAGGAGAACTCTCTCCGGGAATAACTTTTTATATAATCCAGGGAGGAATAAGAAAGTTTTACGGCAAACTAAAACAGATTACTCCCCAATCATTGATAGTACAAATTGACAAAAAAACAATCCCACCGGGCACAGGGTCTAGTTTAAAGGTATTCTTTCAACGGAAAAATGGGATTTTTGCATTTAACTCCTACGTTCAAAAACTAGAGGGAAACTTCATCCATATTGCTCACTCAGAAAAAATCAAAACCTCCCAAAAGCGAAGATACTACAGGAGAAAGCTCTCAGCTCCAGTTCTAATCCGTGTTGCAGGCTCAGAGGAAAAACCCGTAAAAACAATTTTCGTGGACCTCGGGGGAGGAGGGGCAAGTGTAATAAACCCCAATAAACGCTTCAAACTAAAAGACGACGTAGAACTTATCTTCTACGTCTCCAGGGAGGAGAGGGTATCAGTGATAGGGGAGGTAATAAGGGTATCGAAAAACGGGGATATCATACATCTCGCATTTGGTCCTATAAGAGATTCAACAAGAGACAAAATTATAGGCTACGTTTTAAAGGGGAACATTCAAAAACCCCAAAGACCACCCTTAACGGTGAGCCAACAGAAAGCTAACAAATAATCAGAGGCAAATGCTTAATTCAATCGTTATATCCTGCTTTTCGGAAAACGACCCCCAGTTTTCCGGAATAAACAGAACAATCAAACTGCTCGACAAAACCAGAGAGTTCAAGCGGATAGAGTGGAATTGCTTAAAGAGTTACTCAATCTATCCCCCCTATTTATATAAAAAAATTGATAGCATAATTGTAACGGGCCATGGATCATCTGAATATGCAAGAATAGGGGATAATAGGGGCAATTTTTTTACGCCTCATTCCCTAAAAAGGTTTTTGGCGATTTTCTCTCAGACACCAGAAGAGAAAACAGAAGGCTCCGGTCTTCGACTGTACCTGATATGCTGCCATCAGGGGAGTAAACACAACATCGAAGAGTGGAGCAGGAGGAGCAAGATTGAAAAGAGAAATATTTTCGCAACTCCGGATGAGACAGAAACAGCACTAAGCACCCTATTCTTCCTTCACCTTTTAGAAGATGTCAAAACTCAAGTCTATAATAAATCCTCTACAGGGAAATGGTTTAACCTATGGAAAAATACAAATATATATCTAGCACCTCACTTCGAAGAAATGAGAGAGATCTACCTCGAAAACGCAGGAAATCCAGAGGCCGTTATAGAGAAACTTAAAAGGATACTTTTCTGCGAAGAGATAAAAGAATTTACCAATCTCTACTACAGGTATCCTCAATTCCTCGAAGGACTCGGAAGAAAGCACCATTAAAGGAAACATCACAGAGAAACAGAACACATCAAAAAAGGGGTGGATAATCCTACCCACCCCTTTTTAAATATTTTAAACGGGATATTTTTTAGTAAGGAGGCATTCCACCACCAGCCGCCGCCGGAGCAGGTGGTTCCTTCTCCGGAATATCAGTTATTGTACACTCCGTTGTAAGAAGCAAACTTGCAATAGATGCTGCATTCTGGAGTGCGGACCTTGTAACCTTAGCTGGATCGATAATCCCGTCCTTGATCATATCAACCCACTCCATCTTCTGAGCATTAAAGCCCACACCCTTCTTTTCATTTTTAGCCTTTTCGGCAATTATAGCACCGTCAAGTCCTGCATTCTCCGCTATCTGGCGAATCGGTTCTTCAAGTGCTCTTGTAACTATATCGTAACCCACCTTCTCATCCGGTGTAAGATCAGAAACATCGGTCTTTTCCATTGCCTTCACAGCCTGGATCAACGTAACTCCGCCACCGGGAATAATTCCCTCTTCTATGGCAGCTCTTGTTGCAGAGAGAGCATCCTCTACCCTGTGTTTTTTCTCTTTAAGCTCCACCTCTGTTGCAGCACCAACATTAATTACTGCAACACCACCCGCAAGTTTTGCGAGTCTTTCCTGAAGTTTCTCTCGATCGTAGTCGGATGTGGTCTCTTCAATCTGCACCTTAATCTGTGCGATTCTATCTTTAATATCCTTTTCCTTACCGGCTCCCTCAATAATAGTTGTATTCTCCTTATCAACCTTTACCATCTTAGCTCTTCCAAGCTGTTTAATCTCTGTATTTTCAAGCTTAAGACCAAGTTCTTCAGAGATTACCTGACCACCGGTAAGAATAGCAATATCTTCAAGCATTGCCTTTCTTCTGTCACCAAAACCCGGAGCCTTTACGGCACACACATTAAGCGTACCCCTCAAATTATTAACTACCAGGGTAGCAAGCGCCTCTCCCTCTACATCCTCGGCAATAAGAAGTAATGGTTTACCAGCCTGAGCTACCTTCTCTAAAATCGGGAGAAGATCTTTCATATTAGAAATTTTCTTGTCGTGGATCAGAATATATGGATTCTCCAAAACCGTGGTCATTGTATCCCTATTCGTAACAAAATAGGGGGAGAGATATCCACGGTCAAACTGCATCCCTTCTACAACCTCGAGGTGGGTCTCCATAGATTTTGATTCCTCAACTGTAATTACACCATCTTTTCCCACCTTTTCCATTGCATCGGCAATCAACTCACCAATTTCCCTGTCGTTGTTTGCAGAGATAGATGCAACCTGTGCAATTTCTTCTTTCTCTTTGATGGTTTTTGCGGTTTTCTTTATCTCGGCAACAGCCACGTCAACCGCTTTTGCTATACCTCTTTTAATCTCCATTGGGTTGATGCCTGCTGCCACCCTTCTTAAACCTTCTTTAATGATGGAGTATGCAAGAACCGTAGCCGTTGTAGTACCGTCTCCTGCCACATCGTTAGTCTTTGTTGCAACCTCCTTAAGAAGCTGTGCCCCCATATTCTCATATGGGTCTTCCAATTCAATCTCTTTTGCGATTGTTACACCATCATTTGTTACTGTCGGTGCTCCGAATTTCTTGTCCAGAACAACGTTGCGTCCCTTTGGTCCCAGGGTTACCTTAACTGCGTTAGACATTTTCTCGACACCTTTTAGTAGAGCCTGTCTGGCCTCTTCGTTAAACTGTAATTGCTTTGCCATACTCCTACCCTTCCTTCGTTTTAGATTTTTTTATTTTGTATTAGAATGGAATTAGCGTTCTACGCTACACAAAAAAAGATACAAATACTTTTTTTAATCATCAACAAAAATTTTTTATTTTTTACCCCATAGATATAACACCGAATAGGCTACCAAATACAATTTTATACATTTGACTAAATCGAGTATTTAAAATAATCTATACTGCAATGCAATCACAGGGTATTGATTTTTTCGATGTTGATCATACACTAACAAAAAAATCCTCGGGGAGACACTTTATTGTACTCGGTGTGCGAAAGGGGATTTTCCCGATAAAGGTTCTGGTGTCTATCCCGTACTACTATATTTACTACCGATTCGGTAATCTCAAATTGGATTCAATAAAGAGAGGATTCCCAGAATTAAAGGGAATAAAAAAATCTGAACTCGAAGAGTTATCACAAGAGACCTTTGAAAAAAAATTAATACACGATATATACCCAGAGGCAAAGAGGATTATAGAAGAACTTTTGAAATCCGGAAGAGAAGTTGTATTAGCCACATCATCCGTTGATGTCATTGTTAAGCCACTCGCTGACTATCTAAACATAAAACACATAATTGCAACCGAGCTTGAGTATTCCAATGGAATATGCACCGGTGCTCTGGTAGAGGCTCCCATTTTTGCGGACGAGAAGAAGAGAAAGGTTTTGGATTTTATAGAAAAACGCGGAGTATCACCTAAAGAGTGCTCATTCTATTCGGATAGTATCCACGATCTTCCGCTATTGGAGGCCGTAGGAAAACCGGTTGTTGTAAATCCGGATCCGCGTTTAAAATCCATTGCCAAACAGAGAAACTGGGAAATACTAAAATTCAGTTAAATTAGTACAATCCGACAAGCTCACCTGAAATTACCTTTATACTTTCACCCTTATCATTCTTCAAGATAAGACCACCATCGTCGTCAATTCCTACTATCCTTCCCATCTCTCCACCACTATCAACCTCCCCGTTCTCCGGAACATGAATAACCCTAACCTCTCTTCCCACCCCATAGAGTAGATCTTTAAACCTACCCTTCCAAAATTTATCATCGTACCTTACGAAAAGCTCCTCCCTCATCCTTCTCAACAGGGCGTATAAAAGATCCTTTATTTCAATAGATTTACCTGTAAGCATTTTTATTGAGACGGCTCTTGATAACTCAGAAGAGTCAGGCAAAAACTCCTCATTACAGTTAATCCCAATTCCTGCAAGCAGGTACTTACCCTTAAGCTCACAGAGAACACCCCCAAGTTTTCTGATCTTTGAATTACTAGCTTTCCCACCGTTACAGACCACCACAATATCATTGGGCCATTTTACACGGGTTTTTAAACCATACAGCTCTCTCAAAACAACAGACACCACCCCACCCAACAATAGGGGCATCTTAATATAGGGGAAGGGAATCTTCTCCAATAGAAAGATAGTGGTAAAGAGAAGATTTTTACTCCTACTAGAATACCACTTTCTAGAGACAAAGCGACCCCGGCCAGCAGTTTGGTACTCAGCAACAATCGTAGTACCATTAATAATCTCGTCAGCTCGTCCTATAACTCGCTTAGCTTCCAACATCGTAGAATCTATCGTATCAAAGTAAACAAGATCCGCTCCCCAAAACGGATTTGACCACTTAGGGATTCTGTCTGGGGATTCTGTCATTCAATACACACCTCCAATTCCTTGTCGCTCCGTTTCTAAATCAACAAATGGAATCTATTATACCACCACCCAATACCAGATCATCTCTGTAAAAAACGGCCGACTGACCAGGGGTTACAAACTCCGCCTTTTTCATGTTGACTCTATAAGTATTGCTACCACAAGAAATTACAGAGCAAGGTATCGCTGTGGATTGGTATCTGATCTTCACCTCACATTCGAGAGGAGCATTAACGGGAGGTTCTACAAACCAATTCGTATTCACAACATAAAAACATCTACTATCCGCTTCATCCCTCTTAGCAACGATAATGGTATTACTCTCACTATCTATCTCTTTAACATACCAGGGACCATTACCCAATCCCAGTCCCCTCCGTTGTCCTATAGTGTAGTTTAAATAACCCCTGTGCTTTCCAAGTATCCGTCCGTCTATCCCTTTAATCAAACCCTCCCCGGGTCCATCTTTACCTGTATGTTCTCTAATAAAATCAACATAACTCCCGTTCACAAAACAGACATCCTGACTCTCGCCAATGTTGGAAAAATTTATACCCAGCTTCTCGGAAATTCCATAAACCTCGGACTTAAGACAGCCTCCAAGGGGAAATACCAGGTGTCCTAAACTAGACTGAACCACCCTGTAAAGCATATAGCTCTGATCTTTAGAGAGATCCCTAGCTCTCCTCAAAAAGAATCTTCCCCCCACATTTTCGATTCGCACGTAGTGTCCGGTTGCCATATAGAGGGTAGCACCCTCTTTAAGTAACCCCCTGTCCATCAAAAGTTTCTTCATAGTGCCGTAAAAAAGATCAAAACGTATTCTTTCGTTGCACATAACACACGGATTGGGAGTTTTCCCCGCAAGATAGGTATCTATAAAATTACCAACAACATACCTCTTAAACTCCTCATGAAGATCAACTACAAAATAGGGAATTCCCAATTCATTACAGAGGGCTTCGGCCCTTGTTAACACATCTACAGAACAACACTTCGAGTTTGGCCATATATAATGGGTGGCGCCTACCACATGTTTCCATCCCATTTTTTCCTTCAAGAGATACGCAGCAACAGCCGAATCCACCCCACCACTCATCGCCACCACAATAACATTATCCTTATCCGTCTCCATAGGCATTCCCCAACTACTCCAAAACAACCTGCCCAAACCGTCCGTCGAACCCGGGCACGAGCCTTAAGTCATCATTTCTCATTTTTTCAATAAGATTTGCGTAATCCATCCCGGCATACCTTCTTATATCCATAAGGGGTGTCTCCAGCAAAAAATCTAACTCATTACCAAACCTATCGATAATTCGCTTGTACTCGGAAGCTACCACCTTTGTATTAATTCCCCTTCCCACAAGAAGGGAAATCATTTCTTTCAACGGGAAGGCATGAAAAAACTCGGGTGATCCGGCAGGCCTAACAGGCTCACTTCTATCAGCAAGAGTTTTTACCCTATGCATAACCCCAAATGTGAGTCTTTTCCCACATACCGGACATATCCCTCCGCTTTTCTCAGCCTCCTCCGGCGACATCGAAATGCCACACCTCCTATGACCATCATAAAAATATTTCCCCTCCTCAGGGAAGTACTCCACGGTCCCTTTGAAACCATCTTTCGTTTTTATCGCATCAAACATCCCATCATAGCTAAACTCAGTATCAAAGAGATTTACCTCACGTCCCAGTTTCTCCGGGGAATGAGCATCGGAATTGGAAACCAGAGTATATTTATCCAGGGCACTAACCAGCCAATTCATCTTTGGATCAGAGGACAAACCAGTCTCAACAGCGAAGATATGATTCGAGAGATCTCCGAATGCTTCCTCGATAGAGTCAAACCCGGATTTCTCACCCAGAACGGAAAACCATGGTGTCCAGATATGAGCGGGAATAAGAAAGGAACCATCTCCTGATTCAAGAACTATTTCTAAAAGGTCTCTAGGAGCTAACTTAAGAATGGGTCTTCCGTCTGCATTGATATTACCAAGTTCAGCAAGTTTTTTAGAAAGATATTCCGCAGACTCCAATTTTCTAACAAAAATCAGGAGATGAACCTTATATGTTTTCTCATCCTCCCTACGGTCAGCCTCATCCGGCGGTTTGTATATACAACTTATTTCACTACTGAGACAGAAAGCTACCCGCGCCGTCCTAGCACCAACTTCCTCCTTTAACCTAAAAAAGCCAATCCGTTCATCCGGAATTAACTTGTTCCTAATTTCACTCATCCACCCCGGATGAGTAAAATCCCCCGTACCTATTACCTCGATCCCCTTAATCCCTGCCCATCTGGAATATTCCTCCAATGTAGAATATCTACTCGTTGCAATAGAAAATCTCGAATGAACGTGAAGATCCGCTCTATACTTCATGAAAGCAAACAAAGAGAGAGATTAGTGCAGGTAAGAGCGTATCTCGTCCTTAACCCGATTAAGAACATCCTTATACCTCTCCTCCAATTGACCGAGGTGTTGTCTTAGAAAGGCATTGTATTCGGGATCGCTCGTCGGATCTATTTTAACCGGAGCCCCAAGCTGTTTAGATAACTCCTCCTCTTTCTGTCTTAGCTTAGGAGCAAATTGCTGTGTGACAGCCTCGGTAAGTCTCTTGCGTTCTTCAATATACTCTTTAAAAAAATGTTCAAGTTCACTCATTATTTTCCCCAGACGACCTGCCTCATCAACAACGATAAAAAGAGCCTCCCCTACCTTTCTATTTCGAGAAAGACCAAATTCATCCAGCGGAAGAACAAGATTGGAAAGCAGAGCCTCCAACATACCCTCTTTCACCCATTTCAACTCTTTCCCTTTATATTTTTTTAGCTCTTCCTTCACATCCTCAAGAGAATCATCCAAAAACTTTGAGATAATCTTTTTACCTTCGGTCTTAAACCTATTAGCCTCCAGAGCCTCCTTATTCCCAACAACATCCCTCACATTTTCCATTGCGATTTCGAAAGCGGATTTTATCTCTCCCATTGCCTATACCTCTCTATTAAAGTTTCATTATAATTTAATAATACACACCTCAATTATCAAGCTGATTCATCAATCCACTATTATGAACACACCCTATAGAGCACCCTATAGGGTAAGCTACCCAATAACCTCCCTCTCCGTTATAATAGTATCAACTCGCTGATCAAACATCGCGACAGGAAGGCTATTTACCACCTGAAAATGGAAGGCAAGGGCTACAAAAACAGGTGATCGGTTTTTTTTACAACACTCACGCCCATGTTGAACAAATCTATCGTAATAGCCTCCTCCTCTACCAAGTCTATTTTTTTCTCTATCGAAAGCCACACCAGGGACTATTACAAGGACTCTTTCCGAAGAAACACCACATATATCAATGCGAGGAAGTTTCTCCGTAGGTTCATATATTCCCTTAAATCTTCCCATCTTAAAAAGCTCGGATTCTCTCTCCAGCACCTCTCGAGTAAAATCATCCCCCTCCCAGAAAAGCTCATGGAAAACCATATTCTTAACCTCCACTCTTGGAAGAGCTACTCTCTTACCCGCTCTCAGAGCCGCTTCAACCAGGGACCAGGTATCAACCTCACCCTCGATTGAAAGATAAAGAAAAACAACATCGGCACTCCTCCAGAAGGGGCTACTGAGTAACATCTCATTAATTACTCTGCTTTTTCTTTTCAGTTCACTCACCGAATACCCGGCGAGCACCCTTCTCATTTTCTCCCTTAAAAGTCTTTTTTCCTCTCTTAAATCCCCATATTTTGTTTCATTGATCACACCACAATGTTAAAATATTATTCAATATATGGGAAGCCGGGATAACATGGATAATATGAAAAACCCAAAACACACGGATCGGATAGTAATACAACTCGACAACAACAAATATTACCCTCTCATAGAGATTTCGGACAGACTCGCGGACTCAAAGAACACCGTAGAAATAACCACCGTAAGAGATTATCAAACCAGCGGATATTTATCTGTGTACGTAGAAAAAACCAGAGGGGCTAGACTGGTAAAACTGGGAGAAATAAGAATAGAGAATATTCCTCCCACCAAAGCCGGCGAGCCTGTAATAACAGTCTCGGCTAAAATACAGAAACACCGCTATCTCTCAATAGAAATAACCGTTGAGAATGAGAAAAATATCCAACAAACATTTGATTTACACAGACATCTAAAAAAATCCATAGCAATAGAAAAGTTATACCCATACCTCTTCATATCCCTTGTCGGCCTTCTTGTAGCGATAGCACTACTTCCCAACACAGAGGAGCCCGAGGGGTCTCTCCCCCTGAAAAAAATCTCTGCCGGGAAAACCTCTACCGAGGGAACCTCTGCCACGAAAACCCGGCATAGAGAAATAGCCTCTACATCATCCTTACTTTCTCCCCCATCCTTAACATCCCGGCACAAAAAACTCAACAACAATCAAACCTATAAATCCCAGCAGACAAACACAATAAAAATAACCAAAAAAATCTTTTATTTTCTACCTGACAGTTATCATCTCACAGAGAAAGCACGAGAGGGCTTAAAAAAACTTATCCCTACCCTGAACAGTGTAAATGACCTAAAGAATAGTGGAATCAGGCGGATAAAGATATACGGTCACTGCGCCCTGTACGGTACGGAGAGGGGCAGGTACAAACTTTCATACCAGAGAGCCCTTGCCGTGTATAAATACCTGCTAAAAGAGGGTTGGCGACCCAAGGTAAAACCTGAGATAAAGGGATGGGGCGGGACCAACCCTGTAACCCGCGATCCTAAGAAGCAAAATCTCAACAGACGAGTGGAAATACTATTTGCCATTATGGATGAATAAATGATGGCTCAATAGTAGCGCTACTCCCTAAGGCCCTCACTGTACGAAGGATAGACAAACTAAATCCAAAAACAAGACACCATTTGGTTTCACCTTTATTAAAATACTTGACTATTTTAGTAATATTTATTACTCTATAAGCGACAAAGTCACCATAAATACAGAGGAGAATTAAGATGAGTGAACTAATTACAACTATGCCCCAAAAAAGGGAACTGTTAAAAGAGATGATTCTGCGGCTCCATCGAGGGGAAAACGCCGAATCTGTACAAAAGGAGCTTGCCAGACTGCTGGGAGAAGTCCCGTACGGGATGGTTGTAGATATAGAGCAGGAGCTAATAAGAGAGGGATTACCAACCGAAGAGGTTTTAAAACTGTGTGACATCCATGGTAAGGCACTAAAGGGGCTTATCGATCTGGATGACGCGAAAACGGCCCCATCGGGACACCCCTTAGAAACATTCAAACAAGAAAATATCGAAATAAACAAACTTATCTCTTCAATAAGAAAAATAAGTATAGAACTCCCTCAATTTGTAAATGCCCTCGCTAAAGATAGTAAAGCTACCCCACCCTCCGGAACTATTGAAGAGCTCGATAAACGCTTCAGAGAGTTAAGACTGATGATAAACAGCCTTACCGACATAGAAAAACACTACCTTAGAAAAGAGAATCTTCTCTTTCCATTCCTAGAAAAGAAGGGCATTACGGGTCCACCGACGGTCATGTGGGGTAAACACGACGAGATACGAGGGTATCTAAAACAACTTATCGAAAGACTTACCAGAATAGAAAATCTACTCCAAAATCCGGCTAACAACTCTAACGAACTGACAAAGGAGACAAAGGAATTTCTCCTAAATGATCTGGAGAAAACCCTTCAGGCCATTGATGAAATGATTTATAAGGAGGAACAAATTCTCTTTCCGACAACGATGGATGCACTTACAGAGGAGGAGTGGTACTCAATCTACGTACAAAGCCCGGAAATAGGCTTTTGCCTCTACGATCCAGAGACAAAGTGGGAACCCGAAAACCTTGATAAAACCAAGCTCACAGAGGCACTCTCCGGACTACATAGCAGCTACAACAACGGGAAAACAGATGAGAAGGATAAAACAGCAAAAAATCTCTACGAGGGAGAGGGGAAAATACACCTTTCATCAGGGGTCCTCAATATAAACGAACTGGAGGCGATCTTTAATACAATCCCATTCGACATAACATTTGTGGACAGAGACGATTATGTGCGTTTCTTCTCACAGGGGAAGGAAAGAATATTCCCGAGGACAAGGGCAATACTGGGAAGAAAGGTGCAGATGTGCCATCCGCCCTCAAGTGTACACATAGTAGAGAAGATCTTAGACGATTTTAAAAGCGGCAGACAGGACAGGGCAACATTCTGGATAAGCATTAAGGGAAAGTTTGTCCACATAGCCTACTACGCGGTAAGAAATGATAAGGGGGAATACCTGGGAACACTTGAGGTTACAGAGGACATCACAGAGAAACGCTCGCTTACAGGAGAGAGACGAATACTAAATTACGAATAGGTAACACTAAAAAGGGTTTTCTCTCTCCGATGCATGCGAGAGAGAAAACCCTATGTTCATACACTCTATGGAGCTATACCTTACGGATAATAAAAGACAAATTGATTAATACCGTAACCGTAGGAACCGAACTCCGTATAACCGTTTCCGTTAATATCATCTATATATACAAGCCTAGCATTCGCACTAATATCGGATTCGTCTGCAAAATAGATTCCGGAATTAAGGGTTGCCACAAAACGTCTTGGACCATATAGATTTCCACCATCATTATAGGTTGCAACAATACTGAGATCGCTCTTATTTAGCTTTACTATCTGTTTATTATACCCATCTGCCACGTAAACATAATCACCCTTCACCATTATATCCTCGAGAAGGTTGCTCGTTATACTACCTGTCTTAACAACACTCTCTGTTTCAGGATCGTACTTCTCTATCTTATCTGTTGCTTCGTTATCTACCAGATAGAGCATCCCATCATCGTCAAGGGCAATTCCTTTAATGTCACCGAATGTTCCACTCAGGGTCTCTACGTTCGAACCGTCATAATCACACCTGTACAGACCACTTGCAGAGGCATAGTATATTTTACTATTCTCCCTATCCACAGCCACAGAAACAAAGGGAATAGCACCGGATTGTAGAGGGGTATAAACAGGTACGCTAAGAGAGGCTATACGCCCCAAAGCCCCACTCGGTGTTCCCCCGTCATTACTCACCAGTATAATATTTCCGTACTGATCAACATCCACATCCCAGGGCTGAAAAACCCCCACCGTCCATCCCAAATCAGTGTTTGTTATCCGCTTCCAGTTAGTACCCTTCATATCATCCATAACGGTTATACTGGGCACCTCACCAGGGCCAGGGCTAAAAGGTACATAGGGGTTAGTTGTTATTATCTTCATCCTACTAATACCCATGTAAATATCCACCGTGGTATGATTCTCATCTATCACCGGTTCCTCAGCAGAACCGTAATAACTGAGAATTGCATTAACGCTATCGGTAACATCTGCAGACACCTCAAATTTTCTATCCGCTCCCGAGGGAACCTCCAGAGTAAGTGTCCAGGTAGAGTTAGAGGGGGTAGAGGAGGTATAGGTTGTTGTTATATCCTCCATATCAGGCCCCGTCACTGTGACAGTTACAGATGACACCCCCACAGCCTTTAAATTACCCAAACTTAAAAGCACACTAGCTCTTCCCGGAGAAATCCCACTCACATTGCAACCGCTAAACCCAACAACCACAAGTAACAACATAATAGCTAACATTAAAAAATGATATATCTTAACATCTCTTCTCTTCATCTTCTTCCCCCTCATTCCCAGTGAATATTTACAGTAACGTCGATGCTCCCAACCTCTATATTTGAATACTGTTCCATCAAATTCTGCATTGTACTCTGTAAATTTGAAAGGTTTATATTCTGCAACATGGAACCAATAGCAGCCGCATTTGCTCCGCTGGAAATAAAAGAACTGATCAATTGTTTCACCTCCTGCCCCGATTTCGGAAGTCCAATACCTGTTAACATGCTCATTTCCCCAGCACCAACAAACCGCCTTTGCCCTAGATTATTTAAGAAACTAACCGTACCGTGAAGAACCTTAAGATGCACACCGTCAAACTCGAAGGAGGTCCCTCTTACGGCAGCGGTAGAGATTGGAGAACGCACTCTAAAATCCTGCCTCAACCCCTTAGCGCTCTTAACAGTAGCCTTTATCTTACCAACCCGCAGGTATAAACTGGTGTGAATAACCCCGTTACGCTTTATAAGCTCGGAGAGCTCCATCCTTGTCAACTGCTTTACAACCAACAATGATTCTCCCAACTGCAATACGGCACGGGAATTAAACCCGGTTGAAACCTTATAACTCTTGGCAAGTTTCATTCCTGGTTTTGCAGCTATCCACCGCCCACCCGGTGCCTTTATTGCAACCTTACCATGCACCTCTTTGACAACAGCAGGTACACCGGCAAACAACATGACACCTATTATTAAAAACATTCCCATAAAAACCATTCTTTTCATTGCCATACTCTCCTATCAAATTAAAACTCAAAATATATCCCAAGACTGCCTTTAGCCTCTATATCCTTACTTCCCACAAAGACACCGCCCGAGTAGTTATTCGGGAAAAATACCCCACCGGAAACAAATACACCCAGATCGGAAAGGAGCATCCCGTTAATACTACCGTCAACCTCCGTTCCAAGATACAAAGAAGAAGAACCTGCATTTACACCGGCCTCAGATATTGTTCCTAAGGTGGAACGAAAATACGTAAAGGCAGTTACCTCTGTCTGGATATTACGCACCCCCCTAAGCCCCTCACCCTTAAGAAAGGAGAGGGGTTTTATTGAATAGGACGCCTTGACGAGAAAGATATTTCCCAGTTCCGGTGAAAAAACTTTGCCAAATACAAACCGAGAAATTGGCAAAAACATCGTGGAGTAACCCTCGGTATTTCCATCGTAGAAGAGGGACTTATAATCTCCATCCCCACTGGAATAAATAGCATCAATAGCCGCCTTAGAAAACAGAAGCTTATCCATATAGTAACTAAAACCTACACTCCCCATATAGGAAAGAATTGTACTGTCTTTGTTAAGACTTAACGAGTAAGCCTTTCCCGTCTCAAAGTAGAAAGAGCCGGTATAGTACAGAGAGCTTACTATTGGCCCCTCCAGACCAACACCGTAATACTGACTGGACAATCTTCCTTCACCCACACTAAGCTCCGAAGCCTGTCGAAGATCAAGCTGGGTCCACACCCCAAGTTTTACATCCTGCCGCAAAAACAGATCCGGAATGACGATATTAAAACCACCCACCAGGCGTGGAGCGGCGAATAACCTGTTATTATCGCTTAAATCCAATAGATCGGCCCTCGTCATAATAACCGAAGAGCGCTCTTTAAAGAGCAACCCATTGTAACCGACAATAGCATTCAGACTGAACATGGGGACATTAAAGGCCGCAGAAATTCCGTCTATCTTGTTATCAAAAACATAACGGGTAAAATCTGAAGCAGAAAAGCGTCCTATCGTAACCACAAGAGGATTATCTCCGACGTTCTTAATTGTCAAAGCATCAAGGTCAAAAAAGTGCGGCTTTTTAGGAGGATTTTCAGACGAATAATTAAATGCATAACTTCCCTTAATATAGAAATTTAGCCTTTCCTTAATATCCAACGAGACCCATAACCCGGCAATGTCGAGCTGCGTAAAATCAAGCTTCCCGTCCAAATTGGTATAATCCAAACCAGTGTTATTATAGACACTAGCACCAAAATCCACACCAAAAGCAGCAAAAGCCGTCAAAACAAAAGTCACTAGAAGAATAGATACAACTACTTTTTTCATTTACTTGCCTCCTTCCACTCCATTACACTCTGCAGAATAGAAACAGCCTCCATGCCCGATATCCTTCTAAAAGGATCCTTACTACCAGTTACAAATCCAAGATAGTAGAGTTCTCGTGAGGCATAGCGAGGACACGGAAAAATCGTATACATTATTCCTCCGGTTATCTTAAAGGCTTTCATTATAACAAGAGAATACTCACCCAATGTTATCTCTTCATCCGGCTTTTTAATTCTGACCTTCCACCCGGATTTCTTCAAATAATTAATAGCCACCTCTCCGGCATCAGTCACCGTCGCGTCTTTATCCACAAGATTAGCCCCCGCCAATACCAGATAAACAGCATCTCCAAAGTCTGCATGTCTTTCGCCTAACAGCTTGTCAATTAACTCATTTGATTGGGAGAAAAGGGGTAACTGTAATAGGAAAAAAGACACAGACAGCAAAAACACCTTGAGACGTTTTGTACTTTTCATCTAGCTCACCTCTTTTGTCGTTCTTTATTTCACTATTCATTTAAATAAATAATAACACGCCAGATTGAATTAAACTATACCGACACAAAAAATTTTATTGAAAATATCTTGAATTACCAAATACTAACGAGTTAGTATAGCACTATGTCTATAGTTTTCGGCATCATCGAAGGATTCTACGGTAAGCCATGGAGTTGGGAAGATCGCCTTGGATATGCAAAATTTTTAAGAGAGAACAAACTGGACTTCTATATATACGCTCCGAAAGGGGATAGGTACCTCCGTGAAAATTGGGAAACACCCTTCCCACGCGAGAGACTGTCAAAATTAATCACACTGGGTAACGCCCTTCACGAAAAAGGGATTAACTGGGGAATAGGCTTCTCACCCTTCAATGCATATAAGTCATTTAATGAGGATACCAAGAACAAATTGCAGAAAAAACTTGAAGAGATATCCAAACTAAACCCCGAGATTCTTGCCCTACTTTTTGACGATATGAGGGGAGATATAGAGGAAATTGCAGAAACACAGGTGAAGATTACACACTTCGTAGCCTCTATGGTTCTTAACCGTAGTTCCATTAAAAGATTTCTCTTTTGCCCTACATACTACACATTCGACCCTATACTCGAAAAGATATTCGGTAAAGCACCAGAGGGCTACCTTAAATACATGGGGGATAACCTGGACCAAAGGATAGATATAATATGGACAGGTCCGATGGTACGTTCCAATTTCATAACTATGGAACACTTAAGAGAGGTAGGTAAAATTCTCAGACGGAAACCCTTTATATGGGACAATTACATAGCAAATGACGGCGAAAAACATGAAAACCACATATATTTAAAACCTATTACCGGAAGAAAACCGGAAATTATAGAGTTTATCTCCGGATACATGATAAATCCCATGAACCAGGCTGAACTATCGAAAATCCCCATACTAACCGCAGTGGAAAGATTTAATGCAAAGGGTAAATATCACCCGGAACTTTCTCTCAGAAGAGCTATCGAAAAGATTTGCGGACCAAAACACGCCCCGATGGTAGAGAAATACAGAGAGTACCTACTAAAAGGAAGAGATACAATTCCCTTCTCGTTGAGACAAGAAATGCTAAATGAGATTTCCCCTATCAAAGAGAATTGGGCAAAAGAGATAGTCAACTGGCTTAGAGAATAAAAACTACAGGGGTAGAGAGTTATGGAAATTAGAGAATTTGAAAAGAGAGATTTAGAAGAAGTCCTTGCACTCTGTAACCACCATATGGAGTACGACTCTCTTAGCAAAGAGTTATTCAAGGAAAAGATATTTGATGATCCGGCACATACCTCAGGTTACTCCTTAAATCTTGTATCCGAAAAGAGAAACGAGATACTCGGATTTCTCTCCGGGGTTATAAGAGAACTACAGGAGGGAACAATAGGCTATATTAAACTAATGGTCGTACACAGTAGCTACAGACGCAAGGGTATCGGGAGAGAACTCTACAAAAGAGTAGAAGAGTTCTTCTTAAAACAGGGTGTACGCGAAGTAAGGGTGTACGACGTACCCTTTAACTACTTTATGCCAGGGATTGATCCCAGATACACACCTGCCATTTCCTTTTTTGAGACTATGGGATTTAAACGCTTTTCGGACACCGCCAATATGATAGTTGAGCTTGAAAACCAGAACCTAAACACAGAGTCTCACGAGAAGAAACTTGCAAACGAGGGAATAGTCATATCAAGGGCAGAATCCAAAGAGAGAGATGAAGTACTCCAATTTATAGAAGACAACTTTCCCAACTGGGTATTCGAAGTCAGCAATGCCTTTAGATTCTCTCCTATCACCCTGCATATAGCCCGCTACAGGGGAAAAATAAAGGCATTTGCAGCTCATAACTGCAACAATTTTAACACCGGTTGGTTTGGTCCGATGGGAACCCACGTAACTTTAAGGGGTAAGGGCGTGGGAAGCATTTTGTTAAAACGGTGCCTTGGCGATATGAAAAAAGAGGGACTAAAACATGCCACCATCCCGTGGGTGGGTCCGATACGCTTTTACTCCTACTATGTAAATGCCGTAGTCGAGCGTGTTTTTTGGCGATACAGGAAATCCTTACTTTATTGATCCTCTGGAGAGTCCTCTGATTATGTACTTCTGGAAGAAAATAACCATAATCACAGGGGGTATGATCGCTATTACGGTAGCAGCAGACATTAAATCCCAATTTACATAGTACTGCCCTATGAACTCTGTCATAGTTACCGTAAGAGGTTTTGAACGAAGAGTATACGTCAACACAAGGGGAGCGGCAAACATATTCCAGGTACTCAAAAAAGAGATTATAGAAACGGCGATCAAGCCGGGCATAACCATACGAAGGCTTATCTTAAAGAGTGCCTGAACATAGGTGCATCCATCAATCCTTGCAGCATCTTCCACCTCCGAGGGTATTGCCTCAAAGTAGCCTTTCATAAACCACGTCTCAAAGGGGAGCCGAAATGTAAAGGAGAGGAGAATCAAACCTATCTTGGTGTCAAGGAGACCCAAAAAACTAAACTCCGAAAATAATCCTATAAGTACAGGCCATCCCGGAAGAGCGATTATCCCTATAATGAGGTAAAAGAATACCTCCCTTCCCTTAAACTCCAATCTGGAAAATGCGTACCCCAGCAGTGGGGCAAATGACATAACAAGTGCCGTTGTGCAGATTGAGATAATAAGGGAGTTCAGGATTCCCTTTCTAAATAGATATGATGCACTTACCCCTCCGCCACCTCTAAAGCCTTCACCCTTTATAAGAACATTTTTATATGCCTCCAGTGTCGGACGATGGGGAATCCAATGAGGGGGCTTGGAGTATAGTTCGGTCCGTGTGGATATCGAAGAAATAAAAATCCAGATGGGGGGCCCGATAGACCACACAAATATAAAAAAAATCATTACACCAAGAAAGACAGAAAATGCAACGGATCTCTTTTTCATTCCCTCTCCCTTTTAAAGCCCATTCTTATATAGACAAAGGTGAGAGCCATCAAGAATATCCCAACCAGATAGGCCATTGCCGAACCCTTACCAAACCTACCCATGTCAAAGGTAACTTCATAGTTGTATATCATTGGTGTCTTGGTTGCCTCGTCAAAACCGGTAAGCGCGTATATACCGTCAAAGACACTAAAAGAGGCAATAAGCGTAAGTATTACGGCAATTCCCCCTATCTTCCTAAGTGATGCAAGGGTAACATGGTAAAAGCGCATAAACACTCCGGCACCATCAACCCTTGCCGCCTCGTATAACTGTTCCGGTATCGATTGAAGTACACCGAGAAACAGTATCGTAACAAAGGGGGTATACCTCCACACGAATATAAAAACGGCAAAATTAAGCGCAATAAAGGGTTGCTTTAGCCAGAAGTGATAACTCTTTATTATCCCAAGCTGAAAGAGAAGCCCGTTAAGCGCCCCGTAATCCCCGTTGAATATCCATTTCCATAACTGTCCGTTTACAACCGGAGGAATCGCCCAGGGTATTATAACGGCAGCTCTTAGTATTCCCCTCCCCGGAAACTTTTCGTTTAACACCAGAGCCATTCCGAGAGATATAAGGAGAACCGAAACTGTCGCCACAACCATAAAGTAGAGGACCCTGAGAACCGAAAAGAGGAAAACAGGATCGGCTAGAACATTTCTGTAATTTTTTAAGCCGTAGAATCTTATATTTCCAAGTTGTTTTATATTGTATTTTAAAAAACTAAATCTAAATGATTGAAGGGCTGGATAATAGGCAAACACAACGAGTAAAAGCATAGCAGGCACAATTATGGTAATAGCAAGATGCTGCTTATTATCCAGCCACTTCGAAAAGCTAGTCTTCATACAACCTATCTGATTTATTCGTACTCTTTCTTAAGTTTCTGTTGATACGCAACAAGTGCCCTAATCGCCTCGTCTACCGTTTGTTCTTTTCTGGCAACCCTTATAAGACCATTTTTAAGTTCAGTCTCAAACTCTGAAAACCATGGTGTAGAGTAAGGAAGCGTCTTAACATACTTAGCCTGCTCTGCCATCACCTTATACCCATCAATCTTACCCTGTTCCCCAAGCTCTCTAAAGAGAGATTTCAAAGCCGGGAACATTCCATTGGTAAAGTACATAAACTTCTGGGCCTCTTCGGAAATCATAAAATTGATAAACTTGAGCGAAGCCTTGGGATACTTGGTATACCTGGAAATCGCAAGACCGGCCGGCAATCCCCATGTGTAATGTTTTTCCGGTAGCAAAAGATAAGCTGCGTTAGGTGCAACCTTTGATTTTTTGGGATTGTTGGCTATGGCAAGCGATCCCTGCCACGCCTGATGGAAAACAGCCTGACCTGCCCAGAAGGAGGGATGAGGATTGGGCGATGTTAATCGCTCGGGAGAGATTAATCCCTCTCTGTACCACCTTATCAACCTCGCATACGCCTTATATCCTATACTGTCAGGACTCCCAAAGGTTGGGTTCATATTACTATCAAAGAGGTTAGAACCCGAAGAGAGTGCAATGAGATACCATGACCAATGGCGAACGGCAAACGCCAACGGATAGGTAACAACTCCCTCTTTTTTACACTTTATAGCGGCATTCTCGAAATCGTCCCAGGTTTTAATATCCTCACCCTTTAAGCCTATCATCCCTAATTTCTTCTTATCGTAATCTACCATTACCATTTGTTGGTATAGCGGAACACAGTAAGTTCTACCGCCAATCTTAAAAGACTCTCTACCGTATACCTTATTAAAGACCTCATCACTGACAAGTCCGTCAAGGGATCTTAGAATCCCCGCACTTCCGAAGGTTCCGAAATTACTTATTCCAACAAAGATAACGTCCGCGGGGTTAACCTTACCTGCAGCGGCGGTCATTACCTTGTTCTTAAGATCCGTAGCGGAGAGAGTTGACACCTCCACTGTAATCCCCGTCTGTGCCTTAAACTTAGCCAGTAACTCCTCGGAGGGAGCACCCCATGAGGGTGTAATATAAACCAATTTTTCAGGTTTTCCCTCTTCCTGTTGACCCTTTGCAAAAAGAGTCCCAACACTTAACATGCCAATCATCAAAACAACGACACCTAGAATAACACCAAATCTTTTCATACCTCTATCCTCCTCTAATTACTCACTATACTTTTTAGACTATTTTTATGTCAATAATAATTTACAGTAATATGCTAAAAGAAACGAAAATATTTTACGGATACGAAATTTTTCCCATAACCACTCCATACTCAGCACCGGTAGCGGCGGGAAGATTGTTTTTCATCCCTAGAAAAGCCCACAATCCCATAAGTCCAAAGGCTATAGATTCCTTAAAATCAGAATTAATTCCGTAAACCTCACCTGTAACAACCCTTGAATCTTTTAAATAACTCCTGAGCGACTCCATAATTACAGGATTGTGTATCCCACCCCCAGTCACTATTACAATCTCAGGCCTCTCAGGGAGATACTTTTCATAGGAATACGCTATGGAATAGGCAGTATACTCCTCCGCTGTTCTTATCACATCGGGCGTAACTCTAACACCGGCAAGCTCCTCCACTATAAACCTTTCACCAAACTCCTCACGTCCCGTAGTTTTTGGGGGCCTTTTCTTAAAGTAAGGTTTCTCCATCCATCTCGCCAACAATTCGGGAATCACCATTCCCTTGAGACCTATATGCCCATCCATGTCATACTCGATCTCTCCACCTGTATAGGTTCTAACCAGCGAATCGATTATCATATTTCCGGGACCCGTATCAAAAGCCATCACAGACTCACCATCCTCTGCTATCCAGGTAACGTTTCCTATACCACCGATGTTCTGGACCGCGACATTCTTTTTTAGCTCCCCAAATAGAAGCAAATCAAGAAAGGGCACAAGGGGTGCTCCGCTTCCACCGGCTGCAATATCTGCAACCCTAAAATCAGAGACCACAGGGATCCCCGTTCTCTGGGCTATCACAGCACCCTCTCCTATCTGGATACTACCCCTTACCTTCATATTACAGAGATCAACGGGATCTGCCACATGATAAATCGTTTGTCCGTGAGACCCTACAACGGTAACCTCTTCGGGTTTCAACCCTATTTTCTCTAAAAGACTATTCACCGCCTCGGCAAACAAAAAACCAAGACGAATATTAAGGGTAGCCAATCTTTTAAGCGAACCGTGGGAATCACCGAAAAGTTTGAAAATATCTTCTCGCAGGCACGGAGAAATAGGATAGGATAAACTCCCTACAGATTCCAATTTCACACCGGATCTCCATATCCTTGTACCCCCGAGGGCATCATCAAGACTAACACGGATAGCAGAAACATCAACCGCATCCACCGAGGTACCGGACATTACACCGATCACAGTATAACTTTTCATAATACAATATTGATACTATCACAACTCATTCCACATGTCAAAAAATATTTTCAGTATTTATAAACTCCATATGATAAATATTACCACAGAGACAAATACCTCTTCTCTTTTCTGTTGTAAAAAGGCAAAATGGCGGTTATAATAAACAAAATATGGCAATAGATTCAAATACTCAAAGACAATTAGAAGACCTCTCCAAAGAAATACTCAAAATGTGTACCCTTGCCATAGACATGGTTAAACAGATAACAGAGGCAATAAGTACTAATAAGCCACACAACATAAACCCCATATACGAACTTGAAAAAAAAATAAATAAACACCAGATAGAAATCGATGATACCTGTTTTGAAATGCTATCGAAGAATGATCTAAATCTGGAATCACTTCGGTTTGTCGTCGCAATAATGAAAACAACTGCCGAGCTCGAACGGATAGGGGATCAAGTAGTTAATATTCACGATCATTTCTCCAGAATACAACTATCCAGACTAAACGACGAAGAGGCAATAAAGAACCTAACGGCAATGGGAGAAGAGAGTATAAGAATGATCGAAAGCGCCAGTTCCGCTCTCCTAAACAAGGATGAAAAAGAGGCGACATGGGTTTTGGGTCATGACGATGTGATTGATGAAATGAAGAGGGAGTTTTATACTTACTCTACCAGCAGAATGATGGAACTCCCCGAAAAAATACGGGCATATATAGATATAATATTCATGGCAAGTAACTTTGAAAGAATCGCAGATCTTGCCACAAACATAGCCGAGAATGCCATATATTCAATAAAGGGGAAAGATATACGGCACAGAAGAACGGAACTATGAAGATCAATAAAAGAATACTGTTAATTGATGACGAACCCGACTTGCATAATATTGTACGATACAACCTACAAGCCTCGGGATTTCAGATGGAATCCGCCTACTCAGCGGAAGAAGCTCTAAATATGAATCTCAATGATTTTTCATTAATCCTCTTGGATATAATGATGGATGGACTCGACGGAATGGAACTATTACACATCTTGAAAACAGATCCCCAAAAAAGAAAAATCCCAGTAATGCTGTTAACGGCAAAGAATGATGAGATGGATAAAATAATCGGTCTTGAAACAGGAGCAGACGATTATATAACAAAACCCTTCTCCCCAAGGGAACTTGTAGCACGAATTAAAGCCGTACTGCGACGCTACAGGGAAAACCAAATTGTCTCAACCGACAAGACTGAGTCTACTACAGAGTCAACAAAAACGTCAGAAAGAGAGAACATTAAACCGGCGACACACAAATTTGCGATAGACAACGAAACCAAATCACTGGTAATAGAGGGAGAAAATATCCCCCTAACGCGCAAGGAGTACATGTTTTTAACAATTTTGACAAAATCCATGGGAAAAGTTTTTTCCAGAGAGGAACTGTTAAGCTTGATATGGGAGGACAACAGAGACAAAGATCCTCGACTCGTTGACGCGCTGGTAAGGAGGGTTAGAAAGAAATTAGGTGATTACAGAACCTATCTCAAAACCCATTCCGGTTTCGGATACAGTTTCAACTACAGGCAACAAAAGCTATAAAAGATGAATTTCTTCTATAAAATATTGGTTTCACTATTGACCGTAAAAACATTCAAAATACCCGTTGTTTTGCTAAATCGCAGAGGAGATACAGTCTATAGAAACAGATACGTTAAAAACTTATACCAAACTCACAATTCCAAACTATCAATCGAGGCATTCATCGAGAGATATCTAAAAGAGTTCATCCTGTTTCAGAAACGAGAGTTCCCGATATCCTTTAATTTCTCCCTTGGGGGTGAAAATTTCAGAGTTGTATACTCAAGAGTCAGGTTTCCGAGAGTAATAATAGCTCTAATTCACCACGAGGGGAAAAAAGATTCTCTCTTTAAACAGGAAATTACAAGAAATATAAGCCACGAACTAAAAACTCCTCTCACATCCATAAGGGGCTACATAGAAACCATTATGGGGAATCCCTTAATGGATGTAGAAAACAGGAGATACTTTCTAGATAGAGCTTTAAAAAATGTCGAAAGATTAGAGAATTTGATAAGAGATTTAACCCTCCTTGACATGGCTTCTGATGGTTCTAAATTCCTCAACAAAAAAGAGGTAAATCTTTCACAGATAATATTCAACTCCAAGAAAAATCTCGAGTTCAAAGCGGAAAAACACGGGGTGGAGATCATACTAAAAAACATACCGGAAGAAATTCCTATAGTAGGACATCCCCTATTGTTAGAAGCCATATTCCTCAACCTAATAGAGAACGGTGTAAAATACTCAAGACCAGGTGATACTATAACCGTTGAATATATGAACAACAGTGACACCGGACATACCATAGCAGTATACGACACGGGTCCCGGGATACCCGAAGAGTACCACCTAAAGGTATTTGAAAGATTCTTCCGTCTAGACGCTGGACGATCGAGAAAAACAGGCGGAACAGGGCTTGGACTCTCAATAGTAAAACATGCGGTAAAGTTTCACAACGGATCAATACATATCGATAAAAACTATAACAACGGAACTAAATTTGTTCTCTACTTTCCTCCCTCTAGTTCCTCGAATTCATAAACCTATTTTTCTACGCTCCAAGAAACTGTTAATGTACCTTATCGTTGTATAGGGCTTTTCAAACATAGGCATATGCCCACATTTATCCAGCACTACAAGCCTGGAGTTTTTTATTCCCTCCTTAAATTTCTTGGCCCATTTAACGGAAAGCACACCATCGTTTTTCCCCCATATTATTAAGGTGGGTTTATCAATTCTCGCTAAAAGAGCATCTACATGGGCTTCGCCTACAATATTCCGGGTAATTTTCAACTGCGCCCCCCGTCCCCTCTCCGTTAAAGCACTGAGAGCTACGGAATCCAAAAGTTCCTCCGTAATTTTTGAGTCATCATAAAAGACATTTAATCTCATCCCCATTTTCACAAAGAAACGATTATTCATCATTCCAAGCAAATCAGTAATAGGACCAAGGCGCCCAAAAAATAACCATATCCCCTCCTCCCCCTTAAGACCATCCGGTGAAATAAGAACTAACCTCTCCACAAGTTCAGGATAGGCAAGAGCAAAATTAATGGCAATTATCCCACCCATAGAATGACCTACAAGCACAAATTCCCTAACCCCCAGAACACCAATAAACTCTTTTAAGAAACTAACAAATGATTCAACAGTATATCCAAAATTATCCCTTGCTTCCGACAAACCACAACCAGGAAGATCAACCGCAATTACTCGGAAACCGGGAGGGAAAAGTCCTAAAATATTAATAAAATCGTAGGCAGACCCCATCCATCCATGAACCAAAACAACAGTGGAAGTGTCAACACCATACGAAAATCGCTCATAGTAATGGATTCTAGTCCCGTCAACCTGCAGAAATCTAGAATATCGAGTTTTAACAGCGGATTCAAAAGCAGACCTTGTTTTTTGGTCCATTCCAACACACCCAATGAGAACCGAAGAAAGCAACAACAAAACTATCGAAACTCTAATTCTGTCTTCTAACATATCATTAATATACAATATTTAAATTATTAATCAAGTGCCCAAATATAATTAAATAATTCAATATTTATCTTGACATTTTAAATATCCAGATTTAATTTATTTATCGAAAGGTATCAGGGGGATCCTATGAAAAAAAACATCTTACACAAGTGTCCTGTATGCGGTAGCAATTTAATCGTAACAACACTGGAATGTCCTACCTGTCATACAAAAATTGAGGGACATTTTTACGAATCAAAATCAAAACTCTTTAACCTCTCGGAGAAAGACCTACAATTCGTGGAACTCTTTCTAAAGGTAAGAGGCAACATAAAAGAGGTAGAAAAAGCCATGGGGGTTTCCTATCCCACAGTAAGGGGAATTCTGGATAGGATTATAGAACGAATGGGCTATAAGGTAAAAGGAGAAACTCCCCATATCGATAGCGCAGAGGTACTAGACAAACTCGAGAAGGGTGAAATCTCTGTTGAGGAGGCAGAGAATTTACTGAGGGGAGAAAAATAAGGAGGAACGTATGGATATCAATAATGAAAAACTTCGTATTTTAAAAATGGTAGAGAACGGAAAAATTACTGCAGAAGAGGGGGTAAAATTGATAGAGGCTATTGAAGATAGAGAAAGAGAGGAAACTGTAGAGGGAACAGTAGTGGAGGAAGTTCCAAATTTTCAAAAGGAGCTTAAGGGGAAACTTCTTAAAATAAGGATTACAGATATAGAAACGGATGAAGTAAAGATTAATCTTTCTTTCCCTCTAAAATTTGCCCGCTTTGCAAAGGCAATGATTCCCCATATGGAGAAACTAAGATTAGAAAAGGAAGGTATCAATCTGGAAGAGATTCTGGATTCAATCGGGTCCGTTACCGAGGGTAAGATAGTTGATATAGAGGATAAAGCGAACGGACATCGCATAGAGGTTTGGATTGAATAATACAATTACTGCTTTTCTCTTTCGTTTTTCCGAAAGTAGGCATGCTCTTCTTTCAGTTCATGGATAAGATCTTTGACTTTCCAATTTAGCGAGTGTTCCGTGGTAACGGCAAAGATAAAATCCTCCGGCCTCTCTACATTCTGCTTTATTAATCTCATTAGAAGTGCGGCCTCCTTGTCCGAAAGACCGTGAAATATAACAATTTTCGAGTCAAGTTTACTCTCTTCCTCTCCAATACCACTCTTTTTTATATCTTCCATAATCCCTAACTCCTCCCAAAATAATCCTTCTTTTTAGCAACCAATATATGCCGTTCGGCCTCCATAAAGGGAACACTTACCCTGTTTATCTCCATATGTTTAAAAAAAACACTCAGAGCCGATATCTCCTCTTTAAGAGTATCAAGTTTCCCCTTATAAGCCATAATAAATCCGTTATCATTGAGAAGGGGAATTACAAATCCCAAAATTTTCTCAAGTTTCGAAAATGCCCTGAATGTTACAACATCATAGAACGACTTTCGACTCGATAAATTTTTCAAGTCGTCACACACAACTTTTACGTTCAACAATCCGAACTCAAAAACAATATTTTTAAGAAAAGCAGCCTTCTTTTCCATCCGCTCGAGTAGAACAAACCTAAAATCAGGAAACACAACTGAGAGAGGGATACCAGGAAACCCGGCACCGGAGCCAATATCCAACAGATCTAGATTTTTCCGCTTATCGGCTAAAAACCTGTACACGCTGAGGGAATCCAACAAATGCCTTACTACCAAATCTTTCCCATCTGCCCTTACCAGGTTAAACCTTCTATTCCACCTCTCCACCTCCCTAAGATACCTATACAACTTATCACAAACTTTATCTTTCTCACACCCGCTTTCGGAAGTAGAGATACCCAGACGAATCAATCCAAGCTCGAGAAGTTCTCTAGAGATTGCCGAACCAACACCAGACACAGAAATTATGCCCCTCTCTTTAGATAAACGAGCAACACCGCAATATCCGAGGAACGCACACCCTGAATCCTGGAAGCCTGTCCTACAGAGAGAGGTCGTATCTTTTTAAGTTTCTCCCTAGCCTCCTTGGATAGACCCACAGCGGTATCGTAATCAAAGTCGGGGGGAATCTTTTTACTCTCCATCCTTAGGAATTTCTGAACCTGCTCTTCCTGACGCTTAAGATACCCCTCATACTTGACATCCAACTCCACTCTCTTCAGATACTCCGGCTTTCGCTTAGCCAAATCCTCATCCAACTTCGCAAGATCGGCTATCTTAATCTTTGGATCCTTTAATACCTGCTCAAAACTCTTACCCAACTGCAACTGAACCGAAACAAGACGGGCAAGGTCCTCTTGCTTTACCTTTCGCTTTCGAAGCAATTCCCTTATCTCCTCTATGTTCCGGCGTTTTTCCATAAATCTATTTTTTTCCTCCTCACTCTTAAGCCCGGCGTATACACCCTTTTCAAACAATCTATCCTCCGCCGTATCGTGTCTAAGAGCAAGCCTATACTCTGCTCTTGAGGTAAAAAGCCTATAGGGTTCGTCAGTTCCAAGGGTTACAAGATCATCTATCAATACACCTATATACGCCTCAGCCCGGGATAAAACAAGGGGCTCCTTACCCTGGAGAAACAAACCGGCGTTTATACCTGCCATGAGCCCCTGTGCCGCTGCCTCCTCATAACCGGAGGTACCATTAGTCTGGCCAGCCACAAACAGACCTCTGATTCTCTTAGTCTCCAAACTGGGGTAGAGCTGCGTGGGATTTAGATAATCGTACTCCACAGCATAACCCGGCCTCATAATCTCTATCTTTTCAAATCCTGGAACTGTTTTTAAAAATTTTTCCTGAACATCCTCGGGCAGAGAAGATGATATACCGTTAAGGTAAACCTCCTCCGTACTCAAACCCTCAGGTTCAACAAATATTTGATGGCGCTTTCTATCGGGAAACCTAACCACCTTATCCTCAATAGAGGGGCAATATCGGGGGCCAATACCCACAATCTTACCCCCATACAGAGGAGAGCGATGCATATTTTCTTCTATTATCCTGTGTGTTCTTTCATTGGTATAGGTTATATAACACGAGACATTGGGTCTATTAACACTTTCATTGGAAAAAGAAAAGGGGAACATCTCAGGATCACCGGGTTGCTCCTCCATTCTCTCAAATATAAGAGAATCCCTCAATGCCCTTGCCGGCGTACCCGTCTTCAGCCTTCCAACGGAGAAACCAATACGCCGGAGATTTTTACCAAGACCTATAGCAGCGGGCTCTCCCAATCTACCTGAGGGACTCTCGTACTCGCCTATAAAAATTTTACCCTCCATAAAAGTCCCTGTCGTAAGCACCACAGTCTTTGCCGTGAATTTTTTGCCCCTTTCCGTAATCACCCCCCTAATCTCTCTACCCGGGGTATCAAGCATCAAATCAACAACGGTATCCATGAATATGTGAAGATTCTCCTGTCTCTCCAGCGTCCACTTTGCAAGCATAGAGTAGGCGGCTTTATCAGCCTGTGCTCTATAGGCCTGTACGGCCGGACCCTTACTCCTATTTAGAATTCTAAACTGTATCATAGTTGCATCTATAAGCTTTGCCATTTCTCCACCGAGGGCATCTATCTCCCGTACAAGGTTACCCTTGGCAAGTCCCCCTATAGCAGGATTACAGGACATCTTGCCAATGACATCAAGATTCTGGGTAATCAAAAGGGTATCAAAACCCATCCGGGCAAGGGCAAGAGATGCCTCTATTCCCGTATGCCCCCCACCTATAACAATCGCATCAAAATCCATATCGATCACCTCTTTTCTATGCTCTCCTAATTACAAATCTCTAAAACTATTTACCTACACAAAATTTCGAGAAAATGTTGTTCAGTATATCCGCAGAGGTTACTTCACCCGTAATCTCTCCAAGAGCCGAAACCGCCTCCTGGAGATAAACCGCCACAACATCAAGCGGATCATTCTCTCTTATACCAACTTCAAATCTTTCAATGGATTCAAGAGATGATTCCAAAAGTTCCCTTTGACGAATTGAATCTATAACAGGAGCTCCACTTTTAACAGAGAATCCCAAACTATCGGCCTTCAAGATACACTCTTTCATCCTATCAATTAAATCGGACAAACCCTCTCCGGTTACAGCACTAATCGCCACAAAACCCGAAGGGACTTTCTTTCGGGCTATATCAACCTTGTTCCATACCCCTATGATTCTCTCAGAGGTTTTTCTAGAACTAAACTCTCTCAATCGTTCTCTATCCTCATCTGTAACTCCATCTACAGCATCAACTACGTAAAGAACGAGATCGGCATTCTCTATCACCCTTGTAGTTCGCTTTATACCTTCCGCCTCAACAGGATCCAAACTTTCCCTTAGACCCGCGGTATCAAATAATTTCACCGGTATATCGGAAATAGAAATACTTCCCTCTATATAGTCCCTCGTAGTCCCGTGCACCTCCGAAACAATAGCCCGTTCCTCCCGTAACAAAAGATTAAAAAGAGTAGATTTCCCTGCATTGGTTCGACCAGCAAGAACAACGGAGACTCCCTCTTGGTAGATCTTTCCCACTTCGAAGGAGCCAATCAAATCCCTCAATGAATTTTTAAGTTCCCCCAGCTTCCCAAAATCGATAAAAATCTCATCTTCTTCCTCCAGTTCTTCCTCCGGATAGTCAAGACGTACCTCTATCGCCGAGAGTACATCTACCAAGTGTCTCTTTATACCATCTATTCGTTTTTCAATCGCCCCCTCCAGTCTGTGAAGAGCCAACTCTCTCGCAGTATCTGTTTTCGCACGTATCAACTCATTAACTGCCTCCGCACGTGTAAGATCCAATTTCCCATTTAAAAAAGCTCTAAAGGTAAACTCCCCGGGTTTTGCCGGTCTAAAACCGATTGAAAATAGAATTTCCAAAATTTTTCGAATAATCGGAATCCCACCGTGGCAGGATATCTCTGCGGAATCCTCTCCAGTATAACTATGTGGGGCCCTAAATACGGAAACCAAAACTTCATCTATTATCCCTTCATCATTCTTGTCGCTCGAGGGAGCAATTATCCTTCCATATACAACGGAGTACGGAGTGGCGGCATTTATCCGGGTTTTCCCTCTAAAAATCTTATCGAGGAGGGGAAAAATTCCCTTACCCGATGTCCTTATTACGGCAATTGCACTTTCACCCCAGGGAGTAGCAAGAGCAGCTATTGGTTCATCGACGGTATAATTATCCGATTTCACACAAATATTCCCCATTTACAATCTTTTGGTATTAACAGTTAGATAATTTAATATTATTTTACAGATTATGAAAGATACCGATATCGAAGGCATGGATAAAAAAAATTTAAGAGAGTACTTGTACTCACTAATACTGGCAAGGAAAAAAACAGAAAAGGAGAAGGAAAAACTCTCCCAAGAGCTTAAAAAATGGGAGTCCAGGGTAAAACTAGCAGAAGAGAGGGGTGAGTTGGAACTTAAAGAACAGGCCCTCCTTAGACTGGAAGAACTCCGTAGAAGAATTACAAATACTTCCGCCGAATTCGACGAGATTACCCGAGAGATAGAGGGCATAAAAAAGAAACTAAAGGATTCAATAGGTAAGATTAATTACAACGTTGACACCGAATTACTACTTGAAGAACTTAACCTCCTGACAGGAGGAACAAATGATAGAGATTTAAATGAGGATAGAGCTATTAAGGAGATAAAGGCAAATCTTATGCTTAAGGAGCTAAAGAAAAAACTGAAGGGTAAGGAGGATAGCGATACCAATGATTAAAACAGGGAAATCAACTAGCTGGAAGAGAATTAAAGAAAAACTTGATGAATCTAACGGAGTACTTCTCTTTGCCCACAGGGGGTGTGCACAAAATGCCCCCGAAAATACTATGGCGGCATTTAGCAGGGTTTTAACTAACGGAATTCCTGGTGTAGAACTCGATGTACAGATGTGCAAAACGGGAGAATTAATTGTATGTCATGATTTTGACCTAAAACGAATAAGTGGAAAACCAGTTAAAATCGAAGAGGTATCCTATGAAGAGATAAAAGAATTGGACATAGGCTCTTGGTTTTCTAAAGAATTTAAAACCGAGAGATTACCCCTTTTGGATGAGGTGTTTGAGCTCTTAAAAGACAGGGTAATTTACAACATAGAAACCAAAACAGACAAAGCTGTAACCGGACCTCTTGAAAAAAAATTACTGGAGGCCCTGGAAAAACACAACCTTAAAAGGCATGTCATTATTTCTTCATTTAATCCATTCTCTATAAAGGCGGTGCATAAACTTGATCCTACGTTACCAATATCTTTAATATACTCACGTTCGAAGAGACTCCCGTTTATACTTCGACATGGGGAGGGACGATTATTCACGAAGGAGTTGTTTATTCAAGTTTACTATAAATTACTAAATCCAATAACCTCTTTCTTCCATAGGGGAATTTTCGGAAATCCAATTATAGCATGGACTGTTGATAATCCCTTAGAGGCTAAAAGACTCCTAAAACTAGGAGTAAAAGGAATAATATCTAACAACCCTCCTATAATAAAAGAAACCATCCTCAAGGAAGGCAAAAAAATTATACAACCAGAAGAGTTCAAGCAAATCCTGGAGGATTCTTAAATATTGATTCTTAAATATTCAGATGGGAGACTTCAATAAATTATCTAAGCTTATCCACTATCGCTCTTGCCAAATCTTCACCTAATTTTCTAAAAGCAGTCGAGAGGGCAGTAGAGACCTTACTCCCAATGGCACTCTTGTTTTTACTCACCGTCAGGAGTACCTCATCTTTTTCCAGATCCACTACCTTGACTGTCCCGCTAACCTTGACAACTGTCATATTTTTATCCTGCTCATATCCAGAAATCTTAGCAAAACCATAAACAACACGCTTTATTTTCCCGTTGGCCTTTCGTTTAAAGAGGGCAATTAGTTTTCTATCGGAAAGAGCAGTTACACTCCACCTATCTACATCTACATCCCTTATATTAAATTTTGCACTACTGAAAACATTGAGCATTCCGTTTTCGGTTTCATTTTGTTCAATGGGCTTCCCCGACGCATCAGTATCGGCAACTACTACACCCATAGGAATAAGTCTTGCGTAAGAAATAGTTTCAAAGTAAAAGGTAACGCGCTTCTTTAACGCAAGCTCCTCCAAACTGTCAACATAGCTCCTAAATTTGGGAGCAAGATTATCCAACTGACTAAGGTAGGATGATATATCAAGAGCCATCGTTACTGTAGACTTTCCAACAAAATCCGGTATGGGGTATTTAAAAGCTACAATTCCTCTCCTATCCGTTTTTAGCGTTACAGTCTTCACACGTTTACGTCCGCTTTTACTTAAAACATAATAACTTACTCTAATAGAAACTCCCTCAATACCCTTGCTCTTCTCCGTTGTCCCACTTGCAACTTTAAGCATAAACGCGTCTTTAAAGGGTTTGCCTACATATCCCTTAAGATTATCATTCAACTTTATTAAATTTATTTTAGAGAGTGCAGCCTTTGCATTATTTATATTCCTTTCAAACTTAACCTGAGCATTATCAACATTCGAGTTTCCTGCAGCTAACGAGGCTTCTATAAACTTTATCAAACCGGCAAAATATTCTCCCCTGCTCACAAGGGTTTTACCCTCTCGCTCCGGTTTGGATATTGCCTCTATCCGCTCCTGAAAGAGTTTTTGAAGCCGTTTCTTTTCCCTTTCAAGTTCTACCTTATTGTATCGAGCAAGGAGGTAAACCGTTACCTCCTTGCCCCTCCTATCTATCCATCTATCCGAAATTTCAAGGCTTGTAATTCTCCCGGAACTCTTTGAAGTAAGTTTCTCTGTAATAGAAGCCTTAAAAGAATTTAACGAACCCTTTGCTACAGCGGTAGTTTTGGAAGTAACCTCTACCCCTATATACTTAAGTATCTCACTAATAATAGCATTTCTCGCAGTACTCTCCGCCTCAGCAGGGTCTCCACTTTTACTTGTACCAACCCCGGTAAAATAAATGTACGTGGTATCACTCATGGGAGGGTTACTCACCCAGGCCGGCGGTTTCTTACTCACCACCTGAGCGGAAGTCCCTGATTTAACCGTTGTACATGAAAACATCAGGAAGAGAAATACCAAACCTCCCCCTATCCCTATTACTTTTTTAAGAGTACTGCTTCTCATTTCTAATGCCTCTCTCCAATGTGTTGTAAATATAATAATGTTACTCTTTAACCAGTTGTTCAATACCTAACTACTCAATACCTCCCGTTTCAAAGGCCTTCTTCACCCTCTCCCTTGCTGTTACTTCATCTTCGCTCTTGGGTTTAACTTTTTTATCAGCCTCTTCCAATGCACGCTGTATCGCCTTATCTATCTGTTCCTTGGGAACATAGTAGAGCATAAAGTACTCATACTTTTCTTCGACAGTACCATCAGCATTCACCTTACGGATTAACCACCAATAGGAAGCTTTCTTTCTAGCGCCTGAAAACTGAGCCTTTGAAATACTCTTTACAACCTCTTCCATATAGGTCTCAAGTTTATCCTTGTCCCCTGCAGCGGCACCAACAAACTTATCCTTAACTTTTACAGAAACAAGTCTCGCTATCTCGGAAGATGCCACGAACCCCCTTGTCCACAACCTGAGCCCATCAAGGTCTTTCCCAGAGCGCATAAATTTAAATACATAGTAGTCCTTAACCTTGGCTGCAATTTCATCCGGTTCCATAAAAACCCAATCAGGGGTCTCCCTCGTCCCATGATACTGATCATCTATAACCTCAGGCTTTGCCTCTTTTACCATCTGAGGCTTCTCTACCTTTGGCGTACTTGTACATGAACCCAAAAAAGCGATTGCCGCAATAACAACAATCCCTACAACTCTCTTAATCATAAAAAACTCCTTAAAATTATCAATCTTTCTACTTATGGGGCAACGCCCCATATCTATCTGTAACAAACACTACATACCGGTATTAAAGACCACACTATTTCCCCTAAGCATCACCTGTTCCATATTTTCCAACCCCGGAATCGTCTCAGCAACGTTAAAAATCACATCGACAAGGTCATCTATCTCGCCCCAAAAATACACCCTGTACTTTGTTTCCCGTGCACTCTGATAGAGGGTTTTAACAGCCTTTACGCGTGTCTTAAGTTTTCTTCTAAACTTACTCATTAAGCGACTATCAGGTGTGTCCTGGATCGTCACACTATAGGGTATCCCATTTCTGAGTGATTTCAACATATAGTTCCTTACCTGTTTTATTGCAATGGGCATAGCTTTATACACACTGGCCTGAATAGCGTTTATCCTTGCCGCTCTCTCCGAGACATCGCTGTAAGTCCTTGGACTATTCCACGGAACAGAACCCAACAATCTACCCGTCGAGGGATCGTACAATTTTAACGTAACATTCGCCTGAGCATAGTATCCATCACCAGATGCCTCCCCGGAGGTTTCCCCATTAATTTCTATATAAACATCAGCATTCAATTTCTGCGCAATCCATTGAATTATTGATATTGATTCCCCCGTTTCCTCTTCATAAACGTCCCGTTCATCCTTTTTAATTTTCTCAATCTGTTCCATATCCACCGCTTCAATGGAATGCTGAGCCAAATATTCATTCGCTATACTTACCGCAGCCCGCATATAAAAGGTATCTCTCTTACCCTCCTCGTTAAAGTACACCATATAAGTCATGCCTTTGATATAGTTATTTATAAGGGCTCTTTCCTGAGCGGTTAAACCCTCAGTAGAGAGTTGCTCTACAGAACCTCCTGGTTCTTCCGCTTTGACCGTTTTGCCTCCCTTAGTCGCCACACCTCCCAACAATCCATTAGCCTCCAATGTATCTTTTATAGCCTGAATATTAACAGAGACTCTACATTCAACAACGTACTGGTTATCCACCCTATCCTTCCTCGTTACTTTAAATGTATCGGTAAAGATAAAGGCATTAGGGTTATGGGAATTGTATATTAGCTCCCCTAATTTCTGATGATTTACCCTCTCGTTTTCCCTACCTATTATCTCAATGATCGCCTTTCGAACGGCATCCATCTTCGACCTGTTTATCGCCTCAAGAAAGGATTTACTCTTTCCCACCCCCGTGTAAACCTTTCCGGGAGAACTTTTTTCACTTACAGAAACCTTTACAGTTTGAACACTCATACAAGAAGCAAAAAAGAAAATTATAGTTGTAATAATACCAAAATAAATCCAACCTCTCTTCATCCTTACCCCCTAATACTTAAATGTAAACCCAATTCCCCCGTAAACACCCCCGTAACTTATGGAAGAATAGGAACTCAGCCACTCCATATAGCCGGTATCCACTGTAATTTTATAATCTCTGCCTAGAAGATATGTAACAGTCACACCGACAAGTCCACCAAAATGGGTAAGTACAAAATAATCATCCCTACTAAGGGGGACAATCCCTCCAATTCCAATTCCCGCCATCGGAACAAATTGAAACCTTCCGAGGTAGAAATTCATCTCCCCTCCAACATACATATTTGTCAACAATCCGTTATACGGAACTACTATAAAGGGGAGCTCAAATCCCACTATAGGTCTAAACCTGTAAAACCCCCTTGTAATACTTTGTCTGAAACCAACGAGAGAAACAAACCTCCCCCCGTAAACAATAGCATGGAAGTAAGGGGTTGTATCAAACCCAAATCTGGGTATTTCCTTAACCTGGTCCCCTATGTTAACCTTTCCGTTAGAGTAGATTATATGCGCTATCGAAACCTCATCATTTACCTCTTTTACAATGAGAAGTCCCTTCTCCGTATTAAATTTCTTTCCAGATTTTAATACCCGCGTTGCTACAATCTCATACTCGTCTCCTACGTTAACCCCCATATCCCTACCAAATTCAATGATCACATCATTACCGTCAATCTCTACAATACCGGTCTTTAATTGAAACTCCGGTATTTTCTTTACTCTATAGGTAAGCTCATCCGGTATACCCTCTATGGCATTTTTTATCGCCTCCCTCGGATTATCATCATAACCCTCTGTTTTAATGGAAATCGAAGCAAAGGTCTGTATATTTTGCACGTTTATAAAACTAAAAGATGTATTGATAACCGCCCTGTATCTATATGTATTTCCGCCTCGTAGGCGCTCCACACCGAAATATGTAACATACGGAATTACAACAATGAAAGAACCTATTAGTCTGTTCATATCTGCCTTAGTAAAAAAAGCATGCCCCATCTGAACCTTTTCTGGTATCTCAACATTCTCTCTCTTGAAACGCTTTATACTTTCAATAAAACGATTGATATCGTCCTCACCCAATCTGTAATTCATTCCAATCACATTAAACCTACGAAGACCAACAAACACATTCCTTATCTCCTCGTCTATTCTTCCAAGGACACCCTGGGGAATATTCCATTGGTAGTAACTCAAATTAAAAACAGCTATATCCTTCTTCTTATAAACCTCTTGTGAAAAAACGGGAAACACCATCAACATTACCAGAACCAGAGAAACCGAGAAAAGGAACTTTTTCATCACATTACCCTTATTGCTACATTATTATAATTTCTATACATAAATAATAGCACTTATATGTATAGAATCAAAGTAAAAAGAGAGAAAATCAAATCAAAAAGCTCCTAAAAAATACCACAGAAAAAACGCAAGAAAACTTAAAGAGGATACTTACTATAGTTGTACGTGCTCCAACAGTGAAGAAACCTCATTTTCCAATTTTTTAATCTCCTCGAGGCTATCTATTACCTCCACATCAATAGCTATTGAATAGCTATCCTGTCCTTTAAGAAACGGAAGTTTCCCTCGCTCTCTTAAGTTACCCCTCCCCAGCGGGGTTACAAGTCCCGGTTCCAATCCTACAACATAAAATCCCTTTCTCATCATCTTCCACTCGGTAAGTTCCGGAAGCTCCCTCGTATTGAACCTTACAACAACACCAAGCGTCTCTCCGTTTCCTATATCCGAATTTACAAGCGAGACAAAGGTATTTCCATTCCCGTCGGAGGCTAATCTGTGAAAGAATACCTTCTCATTGTAACCATGTATCGGCTCAGAAAACTTAAGACATTCCTCTACCCCTCTATCCCTTTTTGCCTCTTCATCCCTGGGCTCACTGCTAATTATAGGAGCCACCACACGAGAATTGGGAGACAGCAATGGGAAACCGAAGTTCATATGGTAGAGCATCATAATTGGTTGTTCTTCAAATCCCCTATTTTCTATCGTGTCCCTTAAAGTAAAACCCCTCTTCCCCAGCTCTGTCTCGAAAACTCTGGTAAGCACCACGTTCTCGCCCATCGCACTGACCTCACGGAGTTTTCCGCGAATTTCTATTTTATACTCATCACCCACCCAGCCCTGATTAACAGAAACATCCTCCGCATCGGTGTTGGATATACGCCCATGCAGACCATAGGCTACTCCCATATCCTTAGAGGGAGCCCCCGAATTGGTAATCCCACAGGTAGTAAGAAGTCCGGCAAAGAACCCCCTAAGCCATCCCAATCCTGGTTCCTCATAGTAAGCAGGTGAAGTAATCCCTGTCCCAGAGAAAAAGTGGAGGGGTATTCCCCTATAGTACATCTCCGGCACATCCATTCCCCTACCTGGTAGCACGGTAAAAGTAACCCCACTACCTGTATTAACCGATATTCCCCTTACACCACTTGCCTTGCCATCGTTATAACTGAAAGACCGTACACCTGCAATCTGAAGCGGATCCCCTATATAGGCGAGAATCTCCTCCCTTGTAAAATTTTTTCCGGCAAACAGGGCCAT
>Ga0256914_1000097_pt1:0-37500 | contig 82547 bp, 75 predicted proteins | sample HulkmetaG_FD_191571 | JGI IMG/M metagenome (GOLD analysis project Ga0256914, IMG submission 191571) | Hydrothermal chimney microbial communities from Main Endeavour vent field at the Juan de Fuca Ridge, Pacific Ocean - Hulk | ecosystem: Environmental > Aquatic > Marine > Hydrothermal...
TTGGACATATAATTGATACAATGCAGGCAACACTTACATCTACTATTAAAGAACAACTAGAACCAAATAGAATTAAAGAACTAAATCATGCAAAAGAAATAGCTAAAACAGGGAATAGGACCTTTATGATTGGACTAACTATAGCCCTATTATTAGGTGCTCTTATTTACTACATAATTTACTCATATGTTATCAGTCCAATGAACTTTCTTACTAGACACTTACAAGAGATGGCTACTGGAGATACAGATCTCACTAAAGAAATACCTGTACCCAAGATCAATTGTTCTAGAATTATGCAATGTGGTAAAACCGATTGTCCATCTTATGGTAAAGACTCTGCATGTTGGTATGAAGCAGGTTCTTATGCTGCAGAAGTACACTGTCCTAAAATATTAAGTGGAGAGTATAGCTCTTGTGATAAATGCCCTGTTTATAAAAAGGCTATCACTAATGAAGTAGAAGGTGTTGCTACATTTATAAATGCCTTTATAAGAAGAATGCGCTTTTTGATCGCCAAGATTGCAGAACAATCTCATGATGTTAAGGCACAAGCAGACTCTATGACAGATACAGCTCAGCATCTAGCCCATACTTCAGAACACATTGCTGAGAAGGCATCAGAAGTAACAGAAGCCTCTGAAGTAGCTAATGAAAATGTGACAGCAGTTGCTGCTGCAATGGAAGAGATGAGTGCAGCAGTCTCAGAAATAGCACAAAATACAAACCATGCTAGAGACATAGCACAGCAAGCAAAAGAGCAGACAATGTCTGCTGATCAAGTAATAGAGAATCTTGCAAATGCTGCCGAAAAGATAGGCGAAATGAGTAAATTAATAGGCTCAATTGCAGAACAAACCAATTTATTAGCACTAAATGCAACTATAGAAGCCGCTAGAGCTGGTGAAGCAGGCAAGGGATTTGCTGTAGTTGCTAATGAAGTAAAAGAGCTTGCTAAACAAACTAGTGATTCTGTAAGCCAAATTGATGCAATTGTACAAGAACTACAAACAGAATCTAGGCTTGCAACCCAGGCAACAAAACAAGTAGTGGATATTATCTCTCAAATGGCTGAAGTCTCAGACAGTATTGCTGCTGCTATTGAGGAGCAGACTGCTACTACTAATGAAATAAGTGCCAATACACAACAGGCAAGTTCTAGGGTTGGAGAGGTAACAAATGCTAGCGAGGCAATAAGTGAAAGCATCAAAGAGGCTGCAGAAAATGCCAATCACGTAAAAGATGCTGCAAAAGAATTACATAATTTATCTATGAGCTTGCAAAAATTAGTAGAAGAATTTACAATATAAATATTAGTAGGATTTATATTAGTAGGATTGGCTCCTCCTGAAAAATCCTACACTATACCCGTCCACCGGCGGTGCACAAAGTGCGCCGCCTTTCTTTTTTATAAAATTCCAAAAATATCTTGAACAATATCATCCTACATGATACCTCAAGGCTTATGAAAGTCCTAATCTTAAAAATATCTTTCTTAATACTGATATTTTGTATTTGCACAAACATTTCAGCTTTTGCCCAAAAACACACTAGCGTATGGCATATATATGCTAATAAGATTACATACTTTCAAACTACCCATACTATTTCTGCTATTGGTAATGTTACAGCAATTCAGAAAGATATTCTAATAAGGGCAGAAAAGATAACTTATATAGAAAAAGACAAACTATTAATAGCTAATGGCAATCTCACTATTACAACTCCTAATAATATCTTAAAAGGAGACAGCGCAACTGTTAATGTAAAAAATAAAACAGGTACTATAAAAAATGCTTGGCTATTTATCCGTAAAAATAATGTCTATATAAAAGCAGATACTATCAAAAAACTGGGAGCTAATAGCTATTTTGCAAAAAACGCTGTAATAACTACTTGTAAAGGAAATATCCCAGACTGGAGTTTTAAATGCTCAAGGCTTAATCTTACCCTAGATGGTATGGCTTGGGCAATAAACGACACCTTTAGAATCAAAAATATTCCTATATTGTATACGCCTATTATTGGACTTCCTGTAAATAGACATAGAAAAACAGGATTTTTATTTCCATATTATTCTTCATCTAATAAAAATGGTATAGAAGTTAACCTACCATTTTTCTGGGCTATAACTGAGTATATGGATGCAACATTTTACCAACATCCTATGAGCAAAAGGGGCTGGATGCAAGGAATAGAGTTTAGATATTGCTTAAGCAAAAAAGATAAGGGAATAATAAGATATAATTTCATACATGATAAAGCTAAAAGCTTTCCTAATACATATAGTAGATCAAGATGGTGGTTAAGAGCAAAAGCAAATCAACAACTTCCATTTAAAATACAATCAAAGCTAGACATTGATATAGTAAGTGACAAAGACTTTATAGAAGATTTTAACAGTGGACCAATGGGCTATGATAAGACAAAACAGATATTTCTCCATGAATTTTCAAGAGGATTAGTAGATAAGAATTCTATTGTAAGACCATCTACATTAGAATTTACCAGAGCATTTGATGAATATTTTACAGGTGCGGAACTAAGATATAACTATAACTTAATATCTCAAGATAGAGATAGCACCATTCAAGTATTACCATACATATATGGCATATCATTTACTAAACGACTAAATAATTATCCAATGTTTTATGGTGCACAAATAAGTTATGTAAATTATTATAGGAAACAAGGTATTAACTATCAACGTATCAATTTTATACCTAAAATACTTATACCAATAAATTTATGGAATACAGCTATATTGACTTTTAAAACAAATATTGATGACAGCCTATACTCAGTCTATAATCTAGACAACAATTCTAATAGTTCTGATTCTAATATAAGAAGATATTCTAATAGATTGGTTCCTGAATTTAATGTTGATTTATCGACCAATATAAATAAAATATATAATAATACTTATTTACATACTATAGAACCTCATATAGGATATGTATATAGACCACAAATTAATCAATCTTATATACCTCAAATTGATGCACTAGATTATCTACAAAAAGAAAATAAAATTTATGCTAAATTAGTAAGTTACATTACTAAAAAGTCTTTGATAGATGGATCAAATAAGTTTGATGATATATTTAGATTAGAAGTAACTGGCTCATATGATATAAATGAAGCAACTAGACATTTAACATCAGGAGAAAGAAGACATCCATTTTCAGATATATATACTACTATAGACTTTAAACCTATAAAATATATAAACACAAGATATGATATGACATATAGTGTATATGGCTATGGTATTACAAATGAAAATTTTAGAGGAAACTTCTCCACACCATTTGGACAACACCTTAACATAAACTTTATCTATAATCACTTAACAGGCCAACGTACTCTTAGCCTAAGTTGTTCAACCCCACTCATTTATGGATTCTCTGCTAGTTACTCCACTAATAGAAACCTAAAACTTGGGACAGAGATCAGCTCTACCTATGGACTCACATATAATGGAGGATGCTGGTCTATTGTTGCAACGCTTACTAAAAATCAAGAAGAAACAAGATGGCTTGTACGAATAATACTAACAGGACTTGGTGGCGTTGGAATAAAATAACTCTTAAGAATATTTCCTAAAAACTAAGATATTTCTTACATGATCTAAAATTGGGAGATTATCCTTTATAATTTCATACTCAAGAGTTAAATTTTCTTTTTTTAACTCTAGATATTTTAATTCCTTTTTTATATTAGAGCCTTTTAATAAATATCCCTTCGCCCCTTTGTTTGAAATAGCATTAAAAAATTTCAGAAAAAGTTCTACTGAACCAACTGCCTGACTAATAATTATATCAAATCTTGAACCAAGCCTTAAAACATCTGAGTCATTACCTGTTAGTCTAAAATGTAAGGCATTTATATGTAAACCTTTTATATATGAAGCAAGTGTCTTTATAAATGAAATCTTCTTTCTAACAGCATCTACAAGTGTAATATCTATAGAAGGATCAATCAGTTTTAAGATAAAACCCGGTACACCTGCACCTGTACCAATATCAAGTATCTTTCCCTTTACATCTAGATGTCTTCTTAAGACAAGGCTGTCTCCTAAATGTTTTAACACTAATTTCTCAGGATCTTTTATACCAGTAAGATTTATCCGTTTATTCCAATCATATAGTTCAGAAAAATAAACAAGAAGTCTCCTATGCACCAAGTGGTCATATATACCTTCGTGCTCAAGGAGAATCTTTATATTAGAATCAAATTTCTTCTGGACCTTTATAGATGTTTCCAAAGGATGAATACTTTGATACAAAAGATAATTTTACTAACCCAGTTGGCCCATTTCTTTGCTTTGCAACTATAATCTCAGCAATACCTTTATTGGGATTATCTTCACTTCTATTGTAGACCTCATCACGATATATAAATATAATCACATCTGCATCCTGCTCTATAGCACCAGATTCCCTTAAGTCAGCCATTTGAGGACGTTTATTAGGCCTGTCTTCAACCTTTCTGTTTAACTGAGAAAGAGCAACAACAGGTACATTTAACTCCTTTGCCATTGCCTTTAACGAACGAGAAATCTCCGATATCTCTTGCTCTCTCCGCTCACTTCCGTCTCTACCCCTCATAAGCTGTAAATAATCAACAACAATTAATCCTAAATTGTGCTCGGTCTTTAACCTTCTAGCCTTTGCCCTCATCTCTAATATGCTCATTGCGGGTGTATCATCTATAAATATAGGAGCATGAGAAAGCCTATTTGCAGCCCTTATAATCTTTGGCCAATCGTGTTTTTGCGATAAAAAACCTGTCCTAAGTTTTTGTGCATTGACTTGTGCCTCAGAGCAAAGCATTCTAATTGCAAGTTGTTCTTTAGACATCTCTAAAGAAAAAATTGCAACACATATACCCTGATCAACTGCTGCATGTTGAGCAATATTTAAAGCAAAGGCAGTTTTACCCATACTAGGGCGCCCTGCTACAATAATGAGGTCTGAAGGCTGAAACCCCGCAGTAATATTATCCAAGTCAATAAAACCTGTAGGTACGCCTGTAATAAGCTCTTTCTTTTTATAGAGCTCTTCAACTCTTTTGATACTATCTTTTATTACAGAGTTTAGTTGATAAAAACTCTGTTTCACCTTTGCTTGAGATATTTCAAAAATTACAGATTCTGCATACTCTAAAAGCTCTTCAACGTCTTCTGCTTCATTAAAACAATTCTCTGCAATCTGAGTTACCTTTTCTATAAGCCTTCTTCTTATGGCTTTATCTTTTACTATTTTGGCATAATAAGAAGCACTTGATGCAACGGCTACAGAATCAGATAACTCTGCTAAATAAGAAAGCCCGCCAATATCTTCAAGATCTCCTTTAGAACGCAGAAATTCTCCAACACTCAGGATGTCTACAGGCTCATTCTTTTGAAAAAGCTCCACCATTGCCTTATAAATCTTCTCATGAGCCTTTCTGTAGAAGTCTTCTGGACGCAAAAACTCAACTACCTGAGGCATAACCTCAGGCTTTATCAAAATACTACCTAGTACTCCCACCTCAGCCTCAATACTTTGAGGAGGAACTCTAAGTCTTATATTAGAATTATTAGCAAGCTCTGTAGCCATCTTAATTAATTATTCTGTGCAACCACATTTAATTTTATAGTGGCTTCGACCTCTGGAGCAAGCTTTATTGATATAGAATACTCTCCAAGCTCTTTAATTGGCTCTTCAAGCTGAATCTTCTTCCTATCTACACTATATCCTTTCTCTGAAATTGCCTTTGCTATATCCATTGATGTAACAGAACCATAGAGTTTACCAGATTCTCCAACTTTTACAGGTATTTCTATCTCTAAATTGTTGAGCTGTGCTGCTAATGCCTCTAAATCTGCCTTTATCTGAGCAGCCTTTTTACGAATAGCCTCTTGTTGACGCTCAAGTTGTTTGATATTTTTGGTTGTTGCAATAACAGCTTTCCCTTGAGGAATAAGATAATTTCTAGCATATCCATCAGCTACATTTACAATATCTCCGGCACTTCCAAGAGATTTAATGCTTTCTTTTAATATAACCTCCATATGAAAACTCCTCCAATTATTTTATTCTTCTTGATCAGATACTGACTGATTAAGCCTTCTTAAATCAAACCAAACATCAGCTAGTCCCACAATAGCAGCAATTAATAGACCATACCACTCTAAACTGATCAAGGCATAACATATACCCCTTAAAAAAGCTGGTATATTCAATCTTTTTAGATGATAAGCCAAAATAGCTATGCCTTGAATATAATAAATGCCCCCTAAAAATACTAAAGCATTTTTACCCAACATATTCCACGGACTATGCCCCCAAAGGGCAAGAGCTCCAGAGGCAATTACAAGCCAAATTAGTTCATCAGGGAATTTCCATTTACTAAATTCTGGGCCAAAGATGTCTTTGTTAAAAAATCTCCTGCCAACATACCTAGAAACCGCAGTGTTTATACCAGAAATCATTGCAAAACTTAATGCAAAAAAACAAGGTAGATATTCAAGAAAGTCTTTCTTCCATTCTAAAAACAACTCTTTAAACTGGGCCCTTTCCCCTGCTTTTATTAAGCCCATTTTTATGTACTGCTGATAAGCTAAATCCATCTGTTTTGCTACAGACATTTTTAGTTTTCCATATGTATAAAAAAAGCCTTTAGGAGAAGCTACTGTCAAAAAAAACAAAAACGCTGCAGCTAAAAACAAAAAACCAATCAATAATGTCTCAGGACCAGAAAATTCCCGTCTTCTACATATCCAGAACACACTCCAAAGCCCTGAAGCTTCAAGTATCCATACAGCCCCTACAACTCCTCCAACAACTATACAAAGTCCAAGAGAAATAGCTGTAACAAGCCACAAAAGAGCAACAGCCCTTGTAGGAGGAAGATCTTCTAATAAGCACAAAAGGGCACCCGGCACACAAAACTGTGCCAATGCCCAAAAAGGAGGTACCAACATAGGCAAAATTAAAAGCCCTAATGCCCATCCTAATCTTATATAAAAATTGGGTACCCCCTGCCTAAATTCTTGTTCAGGCATAAAAGGAGCCATAAGGGATCAAAAATTATTCATTTTCCTCAATTGCATGTCCAGATGTAAATGGCATAAGAGCCATTATACGTGCAATCTTTATAGCATTTGTAAGTCGTCTTTGATGCTTTGCACATGTACCAGTAATCCGTCTTGGCAGTATCTTACCACGCTCAGTTACAAAGTGTTTAAGTGTCTCAGGATCTTTATAGTCTATTTTTAGAGTCTTATCTGCACAAAAACGACAAACCTTACGTCTTACATATATCCTTCTGCGTACAGCAGGACGTTTTGCATTCTGATTATTAGACATAATACCTCCTTAAATTATAAAAAAATAATACTTAATTTCTATCGTTTATTCTTTAAATTATGCTGTGGCTTGTACTGGTGCCTGAGTACTAGTTTTATCCAACTCAAATTTATCAGATTTTTTAATTGTAATAAACTTTAAAACATTTTCATCAAGCCTTAAATTTCGTGTCATCTCAGAAATAGTATCTCCAGGAGCACCATACTCAAGAAGTACATAATAACCTTTGGTAAGCTTTTGGACTCTATAGGCGAGAGTTCTTAAAGGCCAAGGATCTACCTTAACAATCTGTCCACCATGCTCAGTAATAATAGATTTAAACTTTTCAATAATCTCGTTTCTTTCTTCATCACTTAGATCAGGACGAAGCAAAAAAAAGGTCTCATAATAACGTAACTTCTTCATAAAAGCCTCCTTTTGGTCTTATAGGCCCTAGCTTTAGTAAAAAAGCAGGGCAAGGAGCAAAAAGCTCTCAACTAAGTCTGTTCTAGATAATAAAAAACTCTCTGATAGTCAACATAATATTTTCTTGATTCTTAAATATTCCTATTGTACCCTTCTAAGGGTATCTGAAATAGAAAGATTGTTATCATCCCTTACCTCTGAACTAGAACAATAAACCTTACAATCTTTTAAGACCTTCTCCTTCCATATAGACTCTAAATGTCTAAGATATGAAATAGCCTTTTGCACATCTGATATATTTCTATTAGCAGGTACTAAGGCAAGATGTTGTATCATTTGGGTATAAAGAGCGATCAAAAATTGCCCTGCCTCTTGATTTGCATCTACTGCAGCAAGAAGTACAGAAAGTATTAATAAAACCTTACTTATGTTTTCGGAACAACTTTTAATATCTTCTTTTACTAGATTCATCTTGGTATTTTCTAATAATTTTATAGACTCCAAATAAAGTTGGTCAACACTATGATATCTCTCTAAAGCTAAGGTATCATATTGATATTGTTGTTTTAATGTTTCCATCTTTTTACTCCTTTTTTACATCTTATATAATGCAAAGCATAACTATATTATCCCTGTAATAATCTCATTACATTTTTAGCACTTGCATTTGCTTGTGCTAATGCAAATGTACCTGCCTGTTCTAATACCTGCATCTTACTAAAGATTGATGATTCCTTTGCAAAATCCACATCCATAATCTGAGATACAGATGCCTCAACATTTACTTGAGTTACACTTAGGTTTGCTATAGTACTTTGTAATTGATTCTGGACAGAACCTAAACTTGCTCTAATAGCATTTAAACTCTTTAGAGCAGCATCTGCTATTGAAATAGCTAACTGCGCACTGTCTTGACTTGTTACATCTATATCAGCCAAACTATATCTAGCTACATTATCTATTTTCGTACCAGATACACCTCCGTTATTCTCTGCCAATATAGAATCAACTGCTATAGTAGAACCCTTTTGGATTGTCATTGCATATTGGAGGTAATTTTCCCCTTTTGTAGTATAATTTCTCTCAAGTACTGTACCTGCCTTTAGTAAACCATCTGTAGTCTGAATATCATTAGTAAGAACCGTGCCCTGAGCTAAAACTGTACCAGATGCCAATGTAGAACCTGCTGCCAAGGTCATAGGAGCTGTAGTTGTTACTGCGTTCGAAACAACAAATTTACCTCCAAGAGTAGAACCTGTAGCTAAAGAAGATGTAGATGCAAGGGTTGAGCCTGCTGCAACTACCATATCTTGAGTAACATTTTCACTCACCGTGGATCCAAGACTAAAACTACCCCCTATCTTACTACCACCTAATAAGTCTAAACTACTCGTAGCCTTTATCACAGAGTCCTTTTTAAGAGTCATATCATTGTTTACATTCATGTCTGCACCAAGATCAAAATTAGCTCCCAAATAAGAACCTGAGGTTATAGTAGAACCAGCAGCTATGGTAGAACCACCAAGTGCAATCATATCTGCTTGAAGCGTTACATCTGCATTTAAAGTTGCGTCTGCATTTAATACTGTACCTGCTTTAATTGTTCCTTGAGTTGTCTGTATATCTGTAGTTACTAATGTACCAGCCTTAAGAATAGTACCACTTTTTAATACACTACCTGCCTTTAATAGGCTTTGAGTCTTTGTTGTAGTATTTGCATAAACACTAGCAGTACCACCTACAATAGTATTAGCTGCTATAGTAGAGCTTGAACTCAATACAGAACCTGCCTTTATAAGGCTATCTTGATCTGTTGTGATATCTCCAGATAAATCAGAACCTTTTAATTCAAAACCTATTACAGTGCCAGCAGCAAAAGAAGAACCACTACCAACCACACTGCCGGCTGTCATTGTCATATCGATATCTGTTGTAACATTACCTTTAAAGTTTAAATTTTTATCTATAGCTAGTGCTGCACCACTTGCATTATCTGTAATCTTGATCTCATTTGCAGAGGTCTGATAGAGTTTAATATATCCAAATGTTGACATATCACTGCCAGCTAAAACCCCACCGGTATCACCTGTTACCTTAATTGCTCTTCCATCTGTAGAACTCAATATAAGATGCCCGGATGAATCTAAAGTAGCAACAACTCCAGTCTCTGCGGTTTTTGCATTAATTGCCTTTACTAATGAACCATCTGAGTCATTAGCTAAGACCTTAATCGCTCCTATTGCTACCCCATTTATGGCAAAATCAGAGCCTGTAGTGCCCGCCTGTATAGGATTTACACTTTTGCTCTCAACTATTGCCTGAGCAGTAACACCGGTTTGTCCAGATACTCTATTTATAGCATCTGCCAATGCTCCCATACCGTTTTTGGGTGAATTGTTATATTTAAGCTCTATAGTTGGAATAGTAATAACTTTATTCTCAAGGTTTGAATAAATACTTAAAGAAACCTTACCACCTGTAGGATTGGTAAGCTTTAAATCCCCGGTTACAACATGACCTATCTTTTGAGACTCAGCAGAATCAATGCTAACAGAAACAGTCTCTCCTGTGTATGGACCAATCTGGAACTTTTTATCAGTAAAAGTGCCAGATAAGAGCTTCATACCATTAAAAGAGGTAGTTTGAGCTATGTTATCTAATTCCTGCATTAACTTATCTATATCTGCTTGTATAGCCTTTCTTGACTCTAGAGTTTGACCATCTTCTGCTGCTTGAATTGCCTTGGTTTTAATAGTATCTACTATATTTATAGATTCTTGAAGGGCTCCATCAGCAATCTGTATAATGCTAATTCCATCATTGGCATTTCTAATGGCTTGGCCTATTCCAAGGGCCTGTGCTCTCATTACATTCGCAATAGCCATTCCTGAGGCATCATCTGCAGCTTTATTAATCCTCAAGCCTGTAGATAATCTTTCTAATGCCTTTGTAAGAGCATCATCAGTCTTCTTTAAATTTGCATGTGCAAGAAGTGCTGCTATATTGGTATTAATCCTAAGAGACATGTTAATCCTCCTTGAATTTCAAAGTGCCTATTTCCCTAGTCCTTTGGGTATTAAAGGATTATCAACTTCTGTGCCTAAGAAAAAAATTTTTTATACTACAAAATAGTTTAAATTTAACTTATGTAAAAAATGTACTTATTTATAATAAACAGATATGGAATCTAAAAATCTCACAAGAGGTAACCATTAACAAGTGGGAAAGGCTTTCCTAGTAGGGGTAGGAATTTTATTGAAATAAAAAAGGCGGCTTAATGCCGCCTTTGGGGTTTCGAGTTTTGGACTAACTAGTTCTGAGGCCTTACATTAGTAGCATGCGGACCCTTTGGACCTTCGACTACGTCGAATTCAACCACTTGACCTTCAGCTAAGGTCTTAAAGCCCTGAACCTGTATTGCACTAAAATGTACAAATACATCAGGACCATCTTCTTGGGAAATAAAACCGAATCCCTTTTGGTCATTAAACCATTTAACTGTTCCTTTTGCCATTTTTGCGTCTCCTTTCCGCTTAAATAATACTCTTTGGGCTTCTTACCAGCCAAAATGCACCAGAGATGGTTCGAAAGGCCCAGACGGAAAGGATCCGCCTTGCTGCTACTTCCTCATCCATCTACTCGGTACTGCTAAAACCTTATCGACCCAAAAGTCAAACTCTTAAATCGTAAGGTTTAACTGAGTATAAATTACCTGCTATACAACCGTCAAGCAAAAACTATATATTTTTCATATTTAATTATTTAAGAATTTTGGCATCTTCTATAATAACAGGATACTTATATCCGTAACCAAAATCCTTATTTGCATGTAAAACTCCTACTACTGTTATGACCTCTCCAACCTTGGGAAGCTGTTGAGAGGTAACTACCAGATCGTAATCCTTTGTTTTAGAGCCACCTGTACCATCTTGTATGTGTATCCAGTTACGCCCCATAATTGCAGGAAGTACTTTTATAACAAGCCCTCTTACCTTTATTGTCTTGTTGTTCAGCTTAGATGCTAGCTTATAAAGCTCGGCAATTGTGTAGGCATTTTTACCTGTTGCCTTTTTAACTTTAACAGTAGTTTTTGGAGGATGAACTGGTCCTGCTCCAACCTTACCACTAGAGCCCATCATCATAGACATACTTGGCATCTGTGAAGCAGAAGATGTACTTTTACTTTCCTTACTTGGCCACCTTGCAGGTGGAGCACCAGCAGGACATGCAGAAGGTGGCATTTGAGCAGCTACTTGTTGAGAATTTGAACCAGCAAGCCCTGAACTAAACACAATTTCATGAAATGTGCGATTTAGAGTATTGCTGTGGAAATCGTGCATCACAACACCTGGAATAAATGTTACTTTCTGTCCTTTCTTGATCTTTGCAGTAGGAATAGCTACCCATGTTTCAACTCCCATTTTGTCTTTAACTAATACATAAGTATAATTAGGTACATTTATAACATCTACTGCAATACCAGATACTCCTGTCTGTGCTTCTGAATTAGGAGAACTAGTAGTTGAGGTATTTTGAGAACTTTTTGTTGGACTCTTATTTTCCTTCTTTTTCTGACAACCAAAGGCAAAAACCAACATTAAAAATACACATAAAACAACAAGCCATTTATAAACCTTCATAACCTCTCTCCTTAAAGTTAAATTAAAAAATTCATGTATGATCAAAAAGAATCTATCAAGTGAATAGTTTTTTTTCAATCCAGAAAATGTTATATTTGTTTAATTTAGGATAAAAAGAGTATTTATCCTAAGTGTTTTTTAATTTATAGTTTAAAACTATGAGATGTCCATTCTGTAATCATATAGATTCAAAGGTTGTAGACTCTAGAATGACACAAGATGGTCGTGCCATCCGAAGAAGGAGACAGTGTGTTAAATGTAAAGAGCGTTTTACAACCTATGAACGTATAGAAGAATTTCAGCCAATGGTAGTCAAAAAAGATGGACGACGCGAGCCCTTTGATCGTAAAAAGGTAGTTGATGGGATACTAAAGGCTTGTGAAAAACGTCCAATTAGCATAAATCAAATTGATGCCTTTGTATCAGAGTTAGAAAAAGAGATTCAAGAACGGGGGGAAAGAGAGATTTCTACTCAATTTATAGGTGAACGTGTTATGGAGAAATTAAGACAATGGGATGATGTAGCTTATGTAAGATTTGCCTCTGTGTATAAACAGTTTAAGGATCTAAGTGAATTTATGGCACAACTTCAAGAACTTCTCCAAAATCGCTCTAGTTCAGATACTACTAAAAATCTCTCTTCAAAAAAGACTTAAAGACCAATGATAACTAAACAGGATGAAATATATATGAAAAAGGCATTAAGCCTTGCTAAAAAGGGAAGGGGCAGAACAAGCCCTAACCCTCCAGTAGGTGCAGTTATAGTAAAAGAGGGCAAAATAGTTGGCAAGGGCTATCATAAAAAGGCTGGTGGACCTCATGCAGAAATATTTGCAATAGAAGATGCAAAAGAACTATGTAAAGGTGCCACCATATATGTAACACTTGAGCCTTGTAATCATTTTGGTAAGACCCCGCCCTGTAGCAAGGCAATACTTGATGTAGGAATAAAACGGGTAGTAATTGGCACAATAGATTCAAATCCTGTTGCTAAAGGTGGAGCACACTTTTTGAAAAAACATGGATTAGATGTAGAAGTTGGTTGCTTACAACAGGAATGCCGTTACTTAATTGCCCCTTTTATAAAACATGTAAAAACAAGACTGCCTTGGATAAGAAGTAAAGTAGCAATGAGTTTAGATGGAAGGATTGCAACACGAACAGGTGACTCAAAATGGATTACATGTGAACGATCTAGACAATATGGACATAAAATAAGAGATATTGTAAATGCAATCTTAATTGGGAAAAATACGCTTTTAAAAGACAACCCTAGTCTTACAACAAGACTCCCTAATAAAAAAGGAAAAGATCCTATAAGAATTATTTTGGCAAGCGATCTCAATGTACCCTTAAATTCCAAAGTTATTACACAAAAATCTGATGCTCCAACCATATTTATAGGGGTAAAAGAAAAAGCATCTAGAGAAACACAAAAAAAACTAGAAAATACAGGAGCTAAAGTCTATCTGGTAAATGGTAAAAATGGCAAAGTAGACATAAAATCTATGTTAAAACTCTTAGGAGAACTAAACATACAAGACCTCCTTGTAGAAGGTGGTGCAATGGTTCACGGTAGTTTTTGGGATGAAGGAGTCATTGATGAGGCCTTTTTCTTTATAGCGCCAATTATAATTGGCGGGGAAAAAGCTCCGAGTGCTATTGTTGGAGAAGGTATAGAATTTATAAAGGAGGCCCATAAGCTTACTATAAAAGAGCTAAAAAGAATAAAACCTGATATACTAATCCATACAATACAGACAGATATAAATATATTTTGGAATCATTAAGGTCTTAAGATCATGTTTACAGGTATTATTGAAGGACTAGGAGAAATTAAACAAATAAGTCCGTTTGGTAAGGGTATTAGAATAGCTGTTAAGCCAAACTTCTTATTAAAAAACCCTGAGTTAGGAGAAAGTATCTCTGTAAATGGGGTCTGTCTTACTGCTACGACAATAGATGAACACTCTTTTACAGCAGATGTCTCACCAGAAACACTATCTCGTACTACTCTTGGGACTCTAAGGGTTGGAGAAAAAGTAAATCTTGAAAGAGCACTTTGTCTTGGAGCACGTCTAGGAGGACACCTTGTAAGTGGACACATAGACTGTGTTGGACTAATAAAAGAAAAAAGAGATCTTGGAGACTTTTTCTTATTTAGAGTAGAAATACCCAAAAAATTTTCTAAATATGTGATTGAAAAAGGCTCCATTGCAATAGATGGTATAAGCCTTACAGTTAACCAATGTAACTTAGACGAATTTAGTGTTGCAGTAATCCCCCACACTGCAAGCATTACTACAATGGGATTTAGGAGCGCCGGGGATAAAGTAAATATTGAGTTTGATGTAATTGGGAAGTATATTGAGAAACTACTGCAACAAGGTGATAAAGAGATAACTAATACAAAAAAATCTGATAGTATTGACCTAGAATTTTTAGCCAGACATGGATTTTTATAAAATCTTTTATGAGGAGCAAGACCATGCCATTAGCAACTATAGAAGAGGCGATTGAGGACATAAGAGCTGGTAAGATGGTAATCTTAGTAGACGATGAAGATCGCGAAAATGAAGGCGATCTTACTATGGCTGCTGAAAAGGTTACCCCTGAAGCCATAAATTTTATGGCAAAGTATGGACGTGGACTCATATGCCTTACTCTTACCCCAGAAAAAGTAGAGCAACTTCAGCTCCCTATGATGGTTACAAGAAATACCTCTCGTTATGGAACAGCATTTACTGTCTCTATTGAAGCAAGAAGAGGAGTAACTACAGGTATTTCTGCTCATGATAGGGCAACTACTATCCTTACTGCAATAGCAGATGATGCAAAGCCAGAAGACTTAGCAATGCCAGGACATGTCTTTCCTCTAAGAGCAAGAGAAGGAGGAGTCTTAGTAAGAGCAGGACAAACCGAGGGTTCTGTTGATCTTGCACGTCTTGCTGGACTTAAACCTGCAGGTGTCATCTGTGAAATTATGAAAGACGATGGCACAATGGCTCGGATGCCAGATCTAGAAAAATTTGCAGAGGAACATGGCTTAAAAATTGTTACAATTGCAGACTTAATTGCATATAGATTAAAGACAGAAAGCTTTGTAAAAAGAGAGGTAGAAACACGTCTTCCTTCACGTTTTGGAGGCAACTGGCGTCTAATAGCATACTCTTCTATCTTAGATAAAAATGAACATATCGCTCTTGTATTAGGAGAAGGAGATATTAAACCAGATGAAGAAATACTTGTAAGGGTGCATTCTGAGTGCCTTACAGGTGATGTATTTGGATCTTTAAGGTGTGACTGTGGACTTCAACTTCAACGTGCTATGGCACAAATTGCAAAAGAAGGAAGAGGTATCCTCCTTTATATGAGACAAGAAGGAAGAGGTATCGGATTATTAAATAAGCTTAGGGCTTATTGTTTACAAGATAAAGGAAGAGATACTGTTGAAGCCAATATTGAACTTGGGTTTAAACCAGATCTTAGAGATTATGGTATAGGTGCTCAGATATTAAGAGACCTTGGTGTTAGACGCATGAGGCTTATGACCAACAATCCTAAAAAGATTGTAGGCTTAGAAGGTTATGGTATGGAGGTAGTTGAAAGAGTCCCGATTGAAATACCACCTAATGAAGAAAACCTTCGCTACTTAAAGTGCAAAAGAGAAAAACTAGGCCACCTACTACACATTGATGAAGAGACAAAAGGTGTACATGAGTGTTAGAAAAAAGGAGAATTAAGTATGGGGAAAATCTACGAAGGACATCTTCAGGCACGAGGGCTAAAGATAGGGATTGTAATAGCTCGTTTTAATGAATTTATATCTCAAAAATTACTTGGTGGCGCAATGGATGCGCTCTTAAGACATGGGGCAAATGAAGATGATATAGATACTGCATGGGTACCTGGAGCATTTGAAATACCTCTTGTTGCTAAAAAAATGGCCAAAAGTGGAAAGTATGATGCTATACTTTGTCTTGGATGTGTAATACGAGGAGCAACTCCACATTTTGAATATGTAGCAGCAGAGGCATCTAAAGGGATTGCACAGGTAGCATTAAAAAGTGAAATTCCCATCTCTTTTGGTGTCCTTACTACAGATACTATAGAGCAGGCTATAGAAAGGGCAGGTACAAAGGCTGGTAATAAGGGTTGGGATGCAGCAGTAGCAGCAATTGAAATGGCAAATCTGCTTCGAACCCTTGCTAATTAAGGGGGAAAATAAATTTATGTCAATACGGTCGAGGGGCAGAAAGATTGCCCTACAGGTCCTATATCTCTTAGAATGGGACCCAGATAAAGATGTAGAAGGTGCAATTGAAGATTATTTAAATGGGCTTAGTAATAGACCTCTATCACCTGATGATCCTAGTCTTGTTTTCGCAAGAGATAGGATAGAAGGTGTCATAAATCATCTTGAAGAAATAGATTCAGAAATAAGCAAGCTTGCCAAAAACTGGCGTTTAGACAGAATGGCCAGTGTAGATAGGAATATATTACGGCTTGGCACCTATGAACTCATGTATTGTCCAGATGTTCCCCCACAGGTTGCTATAAATGAAGCAATTGAATTAGCCAAACGCTTTGGTACTGAGGATTCTGCTTCTTTTGTAAATGGAATCTTAGACGCCCTAATGAAACGTCTAAAGAAAGGAGAAAATTAACTAGTTACATTGCTATATTACAATTTAGATGATTGTTAAATGTCATAACTACATTAGAAATTAGCTGGCACTATCTACCTACTGCTGCTCTTAATTTTGAAACAAAACTCTTTACCTCATCTACTAAATTAGGCTCTATATCGAAACCTATTTCCTTTTCTACAATGTGCTTTTGAATAACTTTGATAATAGCACTTCCAACAATAATACCATCTGCAAATGGAGATAGCATTTTGACCTGTTCTGGACTAGAAATCCCAAAGCCCACTCCTACAGGTACAGGACTTACCGCCTTTACCTGCTTCAATGCATCCTGTAGTTGAGGAGGAAGTTGTGTCCTTGCCCCAGTAATTCCTGTTACAGATACATAATATAAAAAACCTGTACTTGCCTCTGCTATAAATCTAGCCCTTGCAATAGGAGTAGTAGGAGCAACCAAAAAGATATTTGCAAGACCATTTATTGCAGCAATCCTCCTCCATTCATGAGCCTCTTCTATAGGTAGATCTGCTATAATTGTTCCATCTGCACCAACATCTACCATTTTATCTGCAAAATTACTAAGACCGTATTGAAGTACAGGATTATAATATCCCATCAGAATTATAGGTGTAGTACAGCCTTTATCTCTTACTTTAGAGACTAAAGTCAAAACATCCTCTGGGGTTATACCATTTTTTAATGCACGCTGGCTTGATGCCTGAATCGTAGGACCATCTGCCACTGGATCAGAAAAAGGAACTCCAAGCTCTATAATATCTGCCCCTATATCACTAAGTGCAAGTATTAGCTCTTGTGAAATCAAAATATTTGGATCCCCCGCAGTAATAAATGGGATAAATGCTGCTCTCTTTTCTTCCTTTGCCCTCTTAAAGGCAAACTCTATTGCCTCTACTCCTCTTTTATTTAAAGCTGTCTTGTCTGCCTGATTTACTACAGCAAATCCTTCATTCATCTTCCTTCTCCTTAAGTATCTGTGCTACAGTAGATACGTCCTTATCTCCTCTGCCAGATAAGTTTATAACTACACTAGTTCCTGGCTTAAGACTAGGTGCTATCTTTTTAAGATATGCAACTGCATGAGCACTCTCTAAAGCAGGAATTATTCCCTCTGTCTGAGATAATAATTTAAATCCATCAAGTGCTTCTTCATCATCTATTGCTACATATTCCACTCTACCTGAATCCTTAAAAAAGGAATGCTCTGGACCTACACCAGGATAATCAAGTCCTGGTGCAACAGAATGAGCCCCTTTTATTTGTCCCCACTTATCTTGTAGTAAATAACTCATTGTACCATGTAATACTCCTGGAGAGCCTACACAAAGTGTTGCTGAATGAAAATCTGTATCTAAACCCTTTCCTGCTGCTTCAACTCCAATAAGCTTTACAGAGTCTTCTTTAACAAATCCAGAAAATATACCCATTGCATTACTGCCACCACCAACACAGGCAATAACAATATCTGGCATACTCCCTATAGCCCTTTTTATTTGAGCCTTTGTCTCTTTTCCTATAACACTTTGAAAGTCCCTAACCATAATAGGATATGGATGTGGACCAACTACTGAACCAATTACATAATGTGTATTTCTGACATTTGTTACCCAATCTCTAAGAGCTTCATTTATTGCATCTTTTAATGTCTTTGTGCCAGAATCTACAGGAATTACCCTTGCTCCAGCAAGCTCCATTCTAAATACATTCATTGCCTGACGGACAGTGTCTTTTCTACCCATATATACTTCACAACTTAGTCCCATAAGTGCAGCAGCAGTAGCAGTAGCAACACCATGTTGCCCAGCACCAGTCTCTGCAATGATCCTAGTCTTACCCATCCTTTTTGCTAAAAGCACCTGCCCAACAGTATTGTTTATCTTATGAGCACCTGTGTGAGTAAGATCCTCTCTTTTCAAAAAGACTCTGATTCCACCTAAAGCCTCACCTAAGCGTTTTGCCTCATACAGTGGTGTAGGCCTTCCTACATAATCTTTTAAGATTGCAGAAAGCTCTTTTTTGAACTCAGGATCTTTTTTATAAAAAAAATAGGCCTCTTCAAGCTCCATAAGAGCAGGCATTAAAGTCTCAGGGACAAAACGACCACCATAAGGGCCAAAATTTCCATCACCACTCTTTCTTTTACATCTTTTTTTAGTAGCAGTTGCCATAATAATCTTCACCTCATCTATCACTCTATCTCTCTAACAGCATTTATAAATCTTTCTATAAGAGAGATGTCTTTCTTGCCCAAAGAAGATTCAACTCCAGAACTTACATCCACACCATAGGGATGTAACTTTAAGATAGCCTCTTTTACATTATCTGGAGTCAAGCCTCCAGCAAGTATAACAGGTTTCTCAAAAGCCTCTATCGCCTTTTTGGCAAGATTCCAATTTGCTACCTTCCCTGTGCCGCCATATGTATCCTTAGTATATGTATCTATTAAAAACGCCCTACAAACTCCTTCATATTTTTTAAAGTGTACTATATCAGATTCATCTTTAATTCTAACTGCCTTTATAACCTTAGGATAAAACTCCTTACAAAAATTAATAGATTCATCTCCATGAAACTGTAATATATCTATGCCACAATCTAAAGCAGATTTTACTTCTTCAAAAGAAGGATTTACAAATACCCCAACTGTTTGAACAAAACATGGAAGCTCACTTATTATCTCTTTAGCCTGTTTAAAATCAATATAGCGCACACTCTTCTTAAAAAAGACAAAACCCAGAGCATCTGCTCCCAAATTACAGACATTAATTGCAATAGCTATATCTTTTAATCCACAAATCTTGATCTTTGTACTCATCTGCCCGCACTTAAAAGTTCCTTTAAAAAACCAATCTTGTCCTCTTTGCGCATTAAGGACTCACCAATCAAAGCTGCATCAATTCCGCGTTTGTAAAGCTCCCTAATATGTTCAGGAGAATAGATACCACTTTCACTAACTAAAGGAAATTCATCTCCTAATATCTCTTTAATCTTAAAAGTAGTATCTAAGGAACAGGTAAAATCTTTTAAATTACGATTGTTTACACCTATTAAATCCACCTCTGCCTTAATGGCCTTCTCAAGTTCATAGGGATCATGGACTTCAACTAATGCATCAAGACCTAACTCCTTTGCATGAGAAAAAAGCTCTTTTAAAAGCACATCATCAAGTACTGCAACAATAAGTAAAATTGCATCTGCCCCCCAAAGTTTTGCTTGCTCTATCTGAAAGTGGTCAATTATAAAATCTTTTCTTAGTATAGGAATATTTGTAACTTTTCTAATAACAGGCAAAAATGCTAAGTCTCCTTTAAAAAACTCCCTGTCTGTTAAACAAGAAATTGCGCTTGCCCCACCTTGTTCATATTCAATAGCTATATGCTTTGGATCAAAATCTTTGGCAATAAGCCCTTTTGAAGGAGAAGCCCTTTTTATTTCTGCTATAATACTAACATTTTTTTCTTTAGTTAAAGCATCTTTAAAACCACGAGGCAATCCTGGATCAAAGTCTTTGGGAGGAAAAAGTCCTTTCCTTTTTTCCTCTATAAGTTCTTCCCTTTTATGTTCAATAATAGTATCAAGTATATTCATAAAACTAATTTTACCCTTTAAAACCTCTTAATGCATTCAATTTTAAAAGTGCCTTGCCTGAGTCAATAACATCTTTTGCCACATTAAATGCTTCACCTAAATCAGATACCTTATCTGCCAGATATATTGCTGCACCTGCATTTAATATTACCGCATCTCTATAAGCACCTTTCTCTTTACCTTCAAATATATCCATCATAATCTTTGCATTTTCAGTGGCATCCCCACCTTTTATCTCTGAAATCTCTCTCTTTCTAAAACCATAAGATTGAGGATCAAACTCAAAATCTATTACATTGCCATCATCCCTCAATTCAGCAACCTTGCTTGGACCACTAAGTCCGAGTTCGTCCATACCATCTGGACCATTTACAACCCATGCCCTTTTTTTATTTAATTTAGAAAGAACATGAGCAAGAGGTATAACAAGTTTCTCAGAAAAGACCCCCATAAGCTGGACATTTGCATTGGCAGGATTACAAAGTGGTCCAAGGATATTAAAGATAGATCTTATTCCAATCTCTTTTCTTGGACCAATTGCATATTTCATCGCAGGATGAAGATTGGGAGCAAACAAAAATCCTATACCAATCTCCTCTATAGCCTTAGCAACTTGCTCAGGACTAAGATCTAATGAAATCCCTAATGCCTCTAAACAGTCCGCACTGCCAGAACGACTTGAAATGGATCGGTTTCCATGTTTGGCAACCTTAACCCCTGCACCAGCTACCACAAAGGCACTAGCAGTAGAGATGTTAAAGGTCTTAAGCCCATCTCCTCCTGTACCACAGGTATCTATAATTACCTCATCACCAGAAGTCTTGATAGGGATCTTTATGGCTTTATCTGTCATCACTTTAGCACAAGCAGCAATCTCTTCTATAGTCTCTCCTTTCATCCTTAGAGCAACCAAAAACGCACCAATTTGAGCATTGGTTGCTCTTCCTTCCATAATTTCATTCATTACCTGGATCATAAAATCCTGTGATAGATCTCGATTCTCTACAAGATTTGAAATGGCTTCTTTGATTGCACTCATCTTAATAGGCTTAACCCCCATTTATTTCATTTCTAAAAAATTCTTTAAAAGTTTTTCTCCCTCTGGAGTCATAATAGACTCTGGATGAAACTGAACCCCTTCAACACCATATTCTTTATGTCTTATACCCATAAGCTCTTCTTTTTCTGACCAAGATGTGGCAATAAGACAATCAGGCAAACTCTCTACATCTACTAAAAGGGAATGATAGCGCATTGCTTCAAACGGATTTGAAAGTCCTACATATATCCCTTTCCCATCATGCCTTATCATAGAAGTCTTACCATGCATCAGCCTTGATGCCCTAATCACTTTACCACCAAATGCTACAGCAATGGATTGATGTCCAAGACATACTCCAAGTACAGGGATTCTGCCAGAAAAGTATCTTATTGCCTCTACTGAAATACCTGCCTCATTAGGTGTGCAAGGGCCAGGTGAAATAAGAAGATGATCTGGTCCTAAAGCCTTTAACTCCTCAAGACTAGCTTCATCATTTCTTATCACCTTCATATCTGCCCCAAGTTTCCCAAGGGCTTGAACCAAATTATAAGTAAAAGAGTCATAGTTATCTATAACAAGAAGCATACATGTCTCTCCAAGGAACTGGTTTTTCATTAAAATTATTATTCTTGAAGCATCTCTAATGCCCTCATAAGAGCTCGACCTTTATTTAGGGTTTCATGCCACTCACGCGTAGGATCAGAATCAGCTACTATTCCTGCCCCTGCTTGAAGATATAATTTATTACCCTTTTGACAAAGAGTTCGAATAGTAATTGCAAAATCCATATTACCTGAAAAACCAAAATAACCTACTGCACCTGCATAAGGGCCACGTCTAAAAGGCTCAAGCTCCTCAATAATCTCCATCGCCCTTATTTTAGGAGCTCCTGTAACAGTACCTGCGGGAAAACAAGCCCTCAACACATCAAACATGTCTTTACCTTCTTCAAGTTCACCTGTAACACCGGATACTAAATGCATTACATGAGAATATCGCTCAATTGTTAATAGATCCTCAACCTTTACACTACCAAGCTTAGCAACCCTACCTACATCATTTCTCCCAAGATCAACCAACATAAGATGTTCCGCCCGTTCCTTAGGATCTTTTAAAAGATCCTTTTCAAGGGCAAGATCTTCTTCTTTTGTTGTACCCCTTGGACGTGTGCCTGCAATAGGTCTTACATCTATCTTTTTACCAGTAAGACGTACTAATATCTCAGGAGATGAGCCAATTAAACATTCATCGTCAAGTTTTAAGTAATACAAATATGGTGATGGATTGATTCGTCTAAGAACTCTATAAATAGAAAATGTATCAAGGAAATTTTCTCCGGAAAAACGTTGAGATAAAACAACTTGGATAATATCTCCAGCTCTTATATATTCTTTAGCTTTTTTGACCATTTGTTCAAAGGAGTCTTGAGAAATCTCTGGGACAAGATTGGTCTTGGTCTCTTTTGTAGTAGTGGGATAATCTACACCTTTATTTATCTTAGAAATTACAGCATTGATCTCATCTACAGCTTCATTATAAAGCTTATCTGGATCAGCATCTTTAGTTAACACACAATATATTATCTTTAGGGATTGCTTAAGATTGTCGTGTACAATCAAAAGCTTAGGAAACATAAAGTGAGAATCAAAAAAACCTGTATCATTCTCTAATCTCTCAGGAAGTCTCTCCATAAAACGAACCATGTCATAACCTAAAAAACCTACTGCACCACCAAAAAAACGGGGTAATCCAGTTGAGATATTAGGTTTTAAAGATTCTATTATCTCTTTAAGTGTTACTAGAGGATCACTGACTTGTTTTGAGGTAAAATTAGATTTTTCATCATTTTTAAGAAAGATATTATTATCTCTACTTGCAAATATCAAAAATGGTTTAAGCCCAATAAAGCTGTAACGTCCCCATTTTTCACCACCTTCGAGGCTCTCAAACAAGAAGTAATACTTACCATCCTTTAGTTTAAAAAATAGTGAAACTGGGGTATCAAAATCAGAAACAATCTCTTTATATACAGGGATAAGAGGATTAGTCTTACAAAGTTCTTTAAATTTTTTTATATCAGGATAAATCATCCTTTTTCCTTTCTTTAGATAAAAATAATAAAAAAGCCGCGAACACAATCGGTGCCCACGGCCTCTGGTCCTTAAATAGAGCTAGACCAGGGGGAGTGGACATAGTCTTATCTTGCACCATAAGCACCAAAGAGGTCCACGACTTATAGAAAAGTAGAATCTTAAAACCATCTTAGATACCTCAAAAAATTTTTTATATTTCTACAAAAGTCAAAATACTAAGTCAAGAACTTAATACGCCCCCTCTCTAGAAAGGACAACCTTTACTGTTCTTAAAAGAATAACAAAGTCAAGCCAAAGGCACCAGTTATGCACATACCAAGAATCAAGTTGGACTCTATAATTAAAATCTGTCTTATTACGTCCAGAAACCTGCCAAAGCCCTGTAATCCCTGGCCGTACCATAAAATAAAATTCTGCATCCTGTTGATAATAATTTTTTAATTCTTCTTTAAAAGCTGCTCTTGGCCCCACAAGGCTCATTTCACCTTTTAATACATTAAATATTTGAGGAAGTTCATCTAAAGATGTCTTTCTAATAAATTTGCCTACCCGTGTAATACGGGGATCATCTTTAAGTTTACGATATTTTTTATAATATCTCCTAGCTTCTTCATCCTTTTTTAAAATCTCATCTAAAATTTCATCTGCATTTTCAACCATACTTCTAAATTTATAGATCTTAAAAGGCTTACCATTTTTACCTATTCTTGTTTGTGTATAAATAATAGGACCCTTAGATTCTAACTTTATAGCAATAGCAATTATAAACATAACTGGTAATAAAAAAGGTAATAATAAAAGGCTTACTATCCAATCAAAACAAAATTTTATAATCTTATTAAAGGGGTTTATAAGACGATTTTTAGTATGAAGTAAAAATAGCTCTTCATAAAAGAGGTAGTCTAGTTTTGCTGTAAGCAAAGATACTCCTAATAATTCTGGCACAGTAATAATGCTTGGAAATATAGTTTTAAGCCTTTTATAATACTCTTTTAGAAAATTACTATTTAAGCTTGGAATTGCTAAGATTGCTGTAGTTATTTGAGGATTGTCTTTAACCTTTTTTTCTATTTCATCCAACTTACCCAATATAGGAAACTTGTCTCCATTTACAGAGACATAACCTTTTTTATTATCGTCAAAAAAACCAATTATTTTATAGTTATACCACCCATCTTCCTTTAGCCCTTTTACTACTGCTTGACCTGCCCTACCTGCACCTACAATAATCGCTTTGTCACATAAGCTATCTATCCTCTTTATAAATTGGATAGTAATATGTCTAAACAATGGAAATGTAATAAAAGAAAGAACACCACAAGTTAATAAAAATAAACGAGAAGTAGTATAGAGTTTACCAAGTGCTACAAAAGCAAAACTCATTATGCTTGCATAAATAATAGCTTTCCATAGACGTCTAAGACCTTCCCAAAAAGAAGAATTTTGACTGTATAGACCATGCAAAGCTATAAAAAAGATATATATCGCAAACATCCAGACAATACTAAAGCTGTTAAATGTAAAAGAAAAATTCCGTGTGATATGAAAAATATGTGGCCATATATATTTTCTAATAAAAAAGGCTCCCACTAATGCAACATAAAAAGCTAGCCCATCCGAAATCAAATATATTATAAAGGTAACAATTGTTCTCGTTTCAAGACTTCTTGCTCTTCTTTCTAAAGAATATCTGCCCATAAAAAAAACCGGAAGGATAAATTCTTATTTATCCCCCGGCCTCCTTTCTTTCAGCCTTATATCTTAGTCCGTTATGAGCCTCTTCCCCCACACCCCATAAATACATTATACTGTAATAAAAATAATTAAAAAGCTATTTACAATTTCTCCATGGCAAAATAGAATATTTTGGTTTTTTTAGTAAGAAATTGTCCAGAATTGATTTTAATATAAAATCTAAAAAAATAAAGTGATAAACTTAAAACGAAACTCTATACATGTTAAAATTCTTTTATTTTATTTGCTTGTTTTTCTTCTGATTTTAATAATGGGTTCATTTTCTACCTATTGCTTCTTTGATCTAAAAAATACTGTTAATAGATTAGTAAATAATGATCTTGAGGCAGAAATTTTAGTAAGACATATCTATTCAGATTTTAATACTATTGAAGGTGACCACCTAAGCTTTTTATGGTTGGGAAACTCTTCGAATGGAATTCAAAGAATTAAAGAAGCTCAATCTAAAATTATTTCTATAAAAAATACTATCAAGGAATTATACCAATATAATCTATCTAAAAGAGAAAGAAAAATTTTAAAAAAACTTTCACCTCAAATTGATCTAATTACTAAGGAAATCCAACAAGATGTAAATAGTGCTACACCACAAAATGTACCTAATGCTCAACAAAGAGAGATAGAACTAAGAAAGATATATTCAAGTATATTTAATATACTATATGATATAACTCGCCAAATAGAACAAAATATAGAAAAGAAAACTTCAAAACTCTCTAAAAAAGCACAGGAGATGGCTATAATAATAACTATTGTAGATATAGTTATACTAGTAATATTAGTAGTTCTTCCTTTTGTCATATATAAACATATCATTCAGACCCCATTGCGAGCCTTAAAAGAAGGAACTGAGTGTATTGCTAAAGGAGATTTTTCACATACAATTCAAATTGACAGCCCTGATGAATTTGCCGAATTAGCCAAAGCATTTAATGATATGAATAATAAACTTAGACAGCTTGATCAAATGAAAAGTGATTTTATAGCTATAATTACTCATGAATTACGAACTCCTCTTAGTTCTATGATAGAGGCAGTAAATTTGTTGTCTGAACTTACAACTTCTTCTCAAGAATTATCTAGAGAAGATATAGCTGAACTCTCTAGAATTGTAAAAGATGATTTAAAACGCTTAAATGCACTAATTGATGATGTGTTAGATCTATCAAAGTTAGAAGCAAAACTTTTAAGATTAAATCTATATCCTACAGATATAAAATCGTGTATAAAAAATGTAATAACAAGCTTAAAACCCATGGCGCTCGAAAAGGCTGTTAATATTCGATTTGAAACTGAATTTGAAGTTTTGGTGCTGGAATTAGATGAAGAAAAAATGCATAGAGCCTTATTAAATCTTTTAAATAATGCAATAAAATTCTCCCCATCAGATTCAGAAATAGTAATAAAATTAAACCGAGTAGCAAAAAACAGAAAAAAATTTGCCCAAATCATTATCACAGACCAAGGACCAGGAATATCTCCTAGTGAACAACAATTAATTTTTGATAAGTTTTATCAAATAAAAATGAAAAAACAAAAAGGTGGCTCTGGTCTTGGGTTGACTATTGCAAAAGGAATTATTGAAAATCATGGAGGAACGATATATGTAAAAAGTCCTGTATATAAGACAGAAGACGGGCAAGGAATTGGAACTTCTTTTATTATAGAGTTACCTTTAGGTGATTGAGGGCTATAGATGAAGATAAAAAATATAAAACATATAAAACACTTAATAATCTTAGGATTAGTATCAATGCTAGTATCGTGTAATGTTATTCCATATAGATACAGAGCTTACTCATCCTATAATCAAGGCAATGTTACCAATCAATATCAAATGAGTAACTTTAGCATAACAAAAGAAGAAGATATATTTACAAAAGTAAAAGAAGATATAGAGAATAATCAAATAGATACAGCTTATCATTTATTATATAGACTATATAAAATGCAGGAAAAAACAGGACAATATTCATGCAATTTATTGTATGAATTAGGTATAGTTAGTATATTATTAAATCCTATAAACTACAATATGATGGATAGATGTTTTAAAAAGGCTCGTTCATTAGCCTGCTATGACAGTGAAAAAAACTATTATATAAAGGCCTTAATACGCCTATGGGAAAAAGAAAAAAATGAAAAGACGTTATATGTAGATGAAAAAGATAAAATTAAAAATCTTAAAAAAAGGATTCAACAACAAAATCAACAAATTCAACAATTACAAAAACAGATATCTGATTTAGAATTTAAACTAAAAAAAATAAATCAAATACATCAAGAGATAGAAAAAAATAGATCTCTACCACTTAATATTGTGCCGCAGAAATAAAAGATATAAAAGAAAGGATAATAAATATATGACCCTTGATGACTTAACTACGGGAGAGAAAGGTAGAGTAATAAGACTATTAGCTCATGGACCCTTTAAAAAAAGATTATTAGAAATGGGTTTTATAGCAGGAGCAGAGGTTGAAGTAATAAAATATGCTCCATTAAAAGATCCTGTAGAATATTTTATAAAAGGTTATCATGTAAGCTTACGACATGAAGAAGCAGCACAAATTGAAATCGAAAAGATTTAAAGATATTATAAAATTTTTATTCTGATTCAGAATTTTCTATTAAAAATTCCTCAACATTTTCAAGGGTAAATAATATATCAGTAAGTCCTATATGAGGATGTTCCAAACAAAATCTATCTATTACTTTTAATATCTCTGTAGATAATCTCTCAAACTCTTCATAGGAAAGATTTTTACTAGGTTCTTTATCTTCAGCAAGTAATTCATCAAGGTCAATACCATGATCTCTTAAAAGTTCTTTTTTAATCGCTTCAAGGCTTCTAATGCGCTTTGTCTTTCTACGCCTACCCTGCTTTATATTAACAACCTTTCCCATATAAACCTCAAAATTTATACTATAATTTATACCATACTTTTCTTGCATCATAGACAAATACTATCTATTGAGCAAGTACTTTTTAACCTATTTTATCACTCTTCTTTAAAGCGATAACAGTGGCTAACCTACCACTAATACGCTCTCTTCTATAAGAAAAGTGTAGCAAAGAACACTTTGTACATATCCTAAAATTAAATATCCTCTTTTTTAAGAGACCACATCTTCTTAACATAAACTCACTTGCACTCCATGCATCTAAGTACCTACTGCTTACAACAAAATCTTGTAGCCATATAGGAAGTAATTCTTTCCAACCTATAAACTCAAAGCAACAGGGGCCTAAAGATGGGCTAATCACTGCAAAAATATCAGATGGATTAGAACCCTTATCTTTAAACATGGATATCGTCCGTTCTATTATTCCACCAGCAAGCCCTCTCCAACCACAATGTATATTAGCTATGAGACCTAAGTTAGGATCAAAAAGAGAAATTGATTGACAATCTGCATGCTTAATAAGTAATCCCTGACCCTTTAGTGTAGTAATAAGACCATCTGCATCACTAAGCGTTCTAAATATACTAAAATTTGCCTTATCAACACAACTTATCTTATTCCCATGTATCTGATTTACCATATTTATAGAATCTAAACCCAAAAAGTCTTTTATTATCCTTAAATTTTCATACACTAAAAGGGGATCATCACCTACTGAAAAAGATACATTGAGGCTATCATAAGGAGCAAGACTAACTCCACCCACACGCGAAAAACTTGCATAGACTATATTATTATCCCATAAGTGTTGATCTTGTGAACTAAAATTAGGACTATAGTAAAATGGAATTTGGTTAGAGGTTTTTACACTCATATAATCATATATTGGTTATAATTAATCTGATACTCTTGGATGTTTTATCTAATAGTAAAACAGAAAGTCCTAAAATAGATATCAACTTTTTCATCTTTGGTAAAACCTCGGCATCTATTTGAACATCTACAATATACCCTCTAGGAGTAAAAGGATTTCTAAAGCGTAGTCCTACGCATGAAAGCCCCATTCAACAATTCCCACGACTATCTACTATATCATCAGAAAGTGAGCTTATATCTATAAATACAGCTCCTTTTTCTTTCATTTCAGAAAGTGCATTTTGTTCATCATTAGGATCTAAATTTACTGCTTTTATTGCATCTAATAATAGAAACACATCATAACCTTTTGAAATAGCATCCAAAACAGTAGCTTTAACACAATAATCAGTTGCAAGTCCACCTATAAAAAGCCTCTCAATACCATGTTGTTTAAGTATTTTATCAAGTTCAGTATTATCAAAACCCGAATATGCATCTTTATCCTTACTTGTAGCTTTAGAGATAATCACTGCATTATCAGGGATTATAAGATCATCAGCAAAATTTGCACCTTCACTTTCCTGAACACAGTGTTCAGGCCACAGCCCTCCATAGTCTTTAAAAGAACAATGATCCTTTGGATGCCAGTCTCTAGTAAAGTAACATTTTAAGCCCTTATTAGAAAAAATTCTTATATATGCATTTATAAAAGGTAAAATTTTATCTGCATCAGGTACTCCAAGACTTCCTCCAGGTAAAAAGTCCTTTTGTACATCTACAATTAATAATGCATCCTTTTTCGTCAATTCTATATCTTTTTTCTTTAGCATACCTTACCTGCCCAACTAAAAATCTTCTATGTTTTTAATAGTAAAAGCTCTCGTTGCCTAATATATGGCCAAAGTTGATCAACTTCTTTTATAGGACAATGAAACTTAAGGGCAATCTTTTTTTTACTACTTTTCCCTTGTTTAATCTCATCAATCCTTACAACTTCTGCTTTGCTAAGCACAATATCTTTTTCTTTCCAGTCTGTTGAGGCATCTAATTTTAGTTCCAGTATTACAGAATCTACCATAGACCTTATAGAAGGTAAAGTAATGCCATCTTTAGAATCTAGCCAAAAAGCAACTCCTCCAAGGCTAATATCTATAACTTCACCAGAAATAACTTGTTCTTTATCCCCTTTTTTAAATAAGACCTTAATCTTTGAACCTGTAGGAGTAGATATTCTAAAGTGCTCTCTCCTCTCAAGTATGATAAAAGCATAAGGCAAATATGTCCAAATTGCCTGCTTGGTTACTTCTTTAACCCTAGCCTGTAAAAAATGCCATGGACCAACAACGTGTCTGTAAATCAACGTAATATCCTGTGCCCCAGGCCAATCCCTAGGCTTATCTATTTCAACCCTATCTTCATCTACACTAATTACCAAAGTAGGAGTAGATTTATATCCTTTTAGTCTTATTTCTACCCATACTCTATCTGATACCAATTTTTTTACCTCTTTTAATATTACATCTCGATTGGTCGTAAATTCATATTGGTTATCAATCTGAACCCAACCCTTTTTAGCTGCAGGATCTTTTAAGTGTTTTGTTGTGATAATCACTTTTACTCTTATACCTCAGCCCAATTTTTACCCCATCCTACAGAAACTGTAAGAGGAACTTCTAATCTTATAACATTTTCCATATTATCTTTTACAATATCACAAACACTTTTACATAAAGATTCATCACATTCTAATACTAACTCATCGTGAACTTGTAAAAGTATGTCGGCTTTAATAGCTTCTCTCTTAAGAGCCTCATCTACTCTAAGCATAGCAAGTTTTATGATATCTGCTGCAGAACCTTGTATAGGAGTATTAATAGCAGTCCTTTCCGCAAATTCCCTTATATGGCGCGACTTAGAATTTATATCTGGTATATATCTTCTTCTACCTAGTATAGTAGTAACATATCCCTTCTCTCTTGCATGATTTATCGCCCAATTCATATATTCCTTTACTTTAGGATATTTTTCAAAGTACTTATCTATAAACTCCTTTGCTTTATGTCGCTCTATCCCAAGCTCCTTTGCTAATCCATAAGCACTCATACCATAGATAATTCCAAAATTGACTGTTTTAGCTACTCGTCTCATCTCTGGCGTAACAAATTCTGGAGATACCCCAAAAACTTCAGCAGCTGTCTTTCTATGTATATCTTCATTACGTCTAAATGCATTTAACAATGTTGGATCCTTAGAATAATGAGCAAGTACCCTTAAATCTATTTGCGAATAATCAGCAGAAATTAAAACCTTTCCCGGTGCAGCAATAAATAGAGCTCTTATTCGCCTTCCTTCTTCAGTACGAACAGGTATATTTTGTAAATTGGGATCACTTGATGAAAGCCTACCTGTAGCAGTAACTGTTTGATTAAATGATGTATGAACTCTTCCTGTTTCAGGAAGTATCATACGCCTTAAGCCATCTACATAGGTAGAATTAAGTTTTAAAAGGTTTCGATATTCTAATACCAATTTAGGGAGTTCATGATAATTAGAAAGAGCCTTTAACACTTCAACATCCGTAGAATATCCTGTCTTCTTTTTGGTCTTTTTAATTTGAGGGAGTTTTAAATGCTCAAATAATACCTCTGCAAGTTGCCTTGTAGAATTTATGTTAAAATCAACTCCAGCAAGTTCTTTGATCTTTTTTTCTAACGCCAACACTCTACTACTAAATTCCTCATGTAATTTGTTTAAACCCTGCTGATCTATCATGATACCAGCCATCTCCATACGTGCCAAAAGATCTATTAATGGCACTTCTACCTCTTGAAATAAATCCCATAACTCAGCCTTTTTAAGTCTTTCCCATAAGACCTTTTTGACAAGCGCCGTAACATGTACATCTTCACAGGAATAATCTCTTGCAACATCAATAGGAACATATGAAAAATCTTTTCCTCTACCTGCATAATTTTTTATCACCTCTTTATATGAAAGCATTGTATGTCCAAGTATTTCTTGGGAGATCTCATCTAAGTTATGGTGATGACGTGAAGGGTTTAAAAGATAAGAGGCAACCATAGTATCGCCTTCTATTTGGATAAGATCAACTGAATTTCTTTTTAAAACTATCTTATCATATTTTATATTCTGCCCTACCTTTCTTATATTGGGAGATTCTAATACCTTTTTTAATTGAGAGAGCACAAAATCTTTATCAAGTTGTTCTTCTACATTTTTATGGGCTATTGGTATATAAAAGGCTTCTGGTGGATTCACACATATCGAGATCCCTACTAGTTTTGCTCTCATTGGAAGTTCACTTGTAGTTTCTGTATCTATTACAAGTGTCTTTTCTTTTTTAATAAGCTCTATAAGACTTAAAAGATCTTGTTTACTAGTTATCAATTTATAGCTATCCTTAGATAGTTCAGATTCGCTATTTCCAACCAACTCCTTTAAAAGCCTATTAAACTCAAGCTCAGTAAAAAGTTTCTTTAATAAGTCTAAATCAAATGGCTTTCTTTTAAATAATTCTAAGCTTATATCCAGTGGCACATTTTCTTCTAAAGAAACAAGTCTCCTCCAAAGTGGTAGAGACTCTTTTGCCTCCTGTAGTCTTTGTCTGAGCTTTTTTTGTTTAACTTTATCTAAATTAGCTAGTAGATTTTCTATGCTACCGAATTCTTGAATAAGTTTAAGAGCAGTCTTTATGCCAATGCCTGGAACACCTGGAATATTATCAGAACTATCGCCACAAAGGGCCAATACATCTAGATATTGATAAGGTTCTATCCCAAAACGCCTTCTAACCTCATTAATATCTAAAATCTCATCTTTCATTGGATCCCAAATAGTTACTTTGTCATTTATAAGTTGTACAAGATCTTTATCTCCAGATACAATCAAAATACTAGTATCAATCTTCTTTACAATGGTAGCTATTATATCATCTGCCTCATAACCCTCTTTTTCTAACTGACATAACCCTAAGGCATCTACAATCTTTCTAATCCATGGTATTTGAACTACTAAGTCATCTGGCATCTCTGGCCTATTGGCTTTATACTTGTCATATAACTCATGTCTAAATGTTGGACCTTTTGCATCCCACACAACTGCAATGTTTTTAGGATTCTTTTCCTTTAAAAGTTTTAAAAGCATATTAGTAATCCCAAAAATAGCCTTTGTAGGAAATCCTTTACTAGTTGATAAATTTTGCCTTATAGCAAAATAAGCCCTATACATATAGGAGCTGGCATCCACAAGGTAAAGAGAGGCCTCAAAATAGCCACTAGCTTGCAACAATTTTGTATCTTTTGAATTGCTATTCATTTTTTTTCTATTCATGGTATTCTTCCTCTTTAATATGTTTGACTTTCTTTATAGGTTTAAGTATCCTTGCTTGCTGGAAAAGTAAAGCATAAAGGGGGCAATAATGGCAACTGTGGTGGTGGTCGGCACCCAATGGGGTGACGAAGGAAAAGGAAAAATTGTAGATCTTTTAACAGAAAAGGCTGATGTAATATGCCGTTTTCAGGGTGGGAATAATGCTGGACACACATTGATGGTAGGTGGAGAAAAATGGATATTCCATCTGATACCATCAGGAATACTCTATCCTGAAAAACTATGTCTTATTGGAAATGGGGTAGTATTAGACCCCAAAGTTTTAATCGAAGAGCTAGAAAATCTGGCTAAAAAAGACAAAGCGGTTGATCCTTCAAGATTAAAGATCAGTCCCAATACACATGTAATAATGCCCTACCATAGAGCCCTTGACAATGCAAGAGAAGCATCAAAGAAAAAAGGGAAAATAGGTACTACAGGTAGAGGTATTGGCCCATGCTATGAAGATAAAGCATCTAGAATGGGGATAAAAGTTATAGAACTTCTAAGTCCTCAAATTTTTAAAGAAAAATTAAAAGAAAATTGTCATCAAAAAAATTTCATTTTGACTAAACTCCTAAATGCAGAACCAGTTGATGAAGAAAAGATATATGAAGAATATCAAAAGTATGCGGAAATACTTGCTCCTTTTGTCGAAAATGTATCTGTAGTCTTAAATAATGCTAGAAAAGAAGGGAAAAATATATTGTTTGAAGGTGCTCAAGGTACTCAACTTGATATTGATCATGGGACATATCCTTATGTTACATCCTCAAATACTATAGCTGGTGGAGCATGTACAGGTTCAGGTATTGGCCCTAAAAATATAGATTTTGTCCTTGGAGTATCCAAAGCCTATACTACAAGAGTAGGTGGTGGACCATTTCCAACAGAACTTTTTGATGAATATGGCGATCACTTACAACAAAAAGGTGTTGAGTTTGGAGCAACTACAGGCAGAAAAAGGCGCTGTGGTTGGCTGGATGGTATAGTATTAAATGATGCTGCCCGACTAAATGGTCTAGACGGTATAGCGCTTACAAAGTTAGATGTCCTTAGTGGATTAAATAAACTAAAGATATGTACTCAATATAAAGTAGAACAAAAAATATTCAATAACATGCCATGTTTTATAAAAGATATAGAAAAGATTGAGCCTATCTATAAAGAACTTACTCCATGGGCAGATGATATATCTAACGTAAAACATTTTGATGATCTACCTAATGCTGCTAAAGATTATATCAAATTTTTAGAAGAATTTACAGGGATTGAAGTAGCTATTGTATCTGTAGGTCCAGAACGGTCTCAAACTATTATTAGAAAACATCCATTTGCTGGTAATTAAATCTATTTAATCTGTTTTATTGAAATAGCCAAACACAGATGAGTAAGTCTCATTAAAACCAAACCAATATAGGTAGACATAAAAAAAACCCCGCTAGAAAAACTAGCGGGGTTTAAAATTAATTTCCGGCAGTGACCTACTCTCCCACCCACTAACGGGGCAGTACCATCGGCGCTGAGGGGCTTAACTTCCGTGTTCGGAATGGGAACGGGTGTTTCCCCCTCGCTATCGCCACCGGAAATTGTTTACTATTTTTATATAAACTTTACCTATTTATATATAAACCTAATTTTCAAAAAACTATAAATAAATATGGGTCCTGCTCTATGTTTATACATGCCCTTCCCTAGGAGCTTATATATAGAAAATTATGGCCAAGCCGCACGCCCGATTAGTATCGGTAAGCTGAGGCTGTTGCCAGCCTTACACTCCCGACCTATCAACCTCGTCTTCTCCGAGGGGGCTTCAGGGGCCTTACGGCCACGGGAGAACTAATCTTGGGGTGGGCTTCCCACTTAGATGCTTTCAGCGGTTATCCCATCCGAACATAGCTACCCAGCGATGCCCTTGGCAGGACAACTGGAACACCAGAGGTTCGTCCATCCCGGTCCTCTCGTACTAGGGACAGCTCCCCTCAGTTCTCCTACGCCCGCGGTAGATAGGGACCAAACTGTCTCACGACGTTTTAAACCCAGCTCACGTACCGCTTTAATGGGCGAACAGCCCAACCCTTGGGACCTTCTCCAGCCCCAGGATGCGATGAGCCGACATCGAGGTGCCAAACCTCCCCGTCGATGTGAACTCTTGGGGGAGATAAGCCTGTTATCCCCGGAGTACCTTTTGTCCGATGAGCGACGGCCCTTCCATCCGGAACCGCCGGATCACTAAGGCCTGCTTTCGCACCTGCTCGACTTGTGGGTCTCGCAGTCAAGCTCCCTTATGCCTTTGCACTCTACGGCTGGTTTCCAATCAGCCTGAGGGAACCTTTGCACGCCTCCGTTACCATTTAGGAGGCGACCGCCCCAGTCAAACTACCCGCCAGGCACTGTCCCTGACCTGGATGACAGGTCCAGGTTAGGATCCTAGAGTAGCCAGGGTGGTATTTCAAGGACGGCTCCACCGGAGCTGGCGCCCCGGCTTCACAGCCTCCCACCTATCCTACACAAGCTACCCCAAAACCCAATGCCAAGCTGTAGTAAAGGTTCACGGGGTCTTTCCGTCTAGCCGCGGGTAACTGGCATCTTCACCAGTACTACAGTTTCACTGAGTCCCTGGTTGAGACAGTGGGGCAGTCGTTACGCCATTCGTGCAGGTCGGAACTTACCCGACAAGGAATTTCGCTACCTTAGGACCGTTATAGTTACGGCCGCCGTTTACCGGGGCTTCGGTTCAGAGCTTCTCCCGCCGAAGCAGGATAACTCCTCCCCTTAACCTTCCGGCACCGGGCAGGCGTCAGACCCTATACGTCGCCTTACGGCTTAGCAGAGTCCTGTGTTTTTAGTAAACAGTCGCCACCCCCTTTTCACTGCGACCCACCTCGGCTCCATCCGCAAGGGACTTCACCTACCGTGGGCACCCCTTCTCCCGAAGTTACGGGGCCATTTTGCCGAGTTCCTTAACCAGGGTTCTCTCACGCGCCTTAGGTTACTCACCCTGCCTACCTGTGTCGGTTTGCGGTACGGTCACCAATCCGACTCGCTACGAGGCTTTTCTCGGAAGCATGGGATCAGCCACTTCAGGCCTCATAGGGCCACGTCATCGGGTCTCAGCGTTAGCGAGGCTCCGGATTTGCCTAGAGCCTCCGCCTACACCCTTGAACCAGGACAACCAACGCCTGGCTGGCTTACCCTTCTTCGTCCCCCCTTCGCTCAAACGTCGGATTAGTGGTACAGGAATATTAACCTGTTTCCCATCACCTACGCCTTTCGGCCTCGGCTTAGGGGCCGACTAACCCTGAGCAGACGAGCTTTACTCAGGAAACCTTAGGCTTACGGCGAGCGGGATTCTCACCCGCTTTATCGCTACTCGTGTCAGCATACTCTCTTCCAGGACCTCCAGCAGGCCTCACGACCTACCTTCACAGGCGACTGGAATGCTCCCCTACCGACCATCCCGAAGGATGATCCCGCAGCTTCGGTAGTACGCTTAAGCCCCGTTACATTTTCGGCGCGGGCCCACTTGACCAGTGAGCTGTTACGCTTTCTTTAAAGGATGGCTGCTTCTAAGCCAACCTCCTGGTTGTCTGAGCGTTCCCACTACCTTTCCCACTTAGCGTACATTTGGGGACCTTAGCTGGCGGTCTGGGTTCTTTCCCTCTCGCCCGTGGATCTTATCACCCACGGACTGACTCCCGGGCTCCACACGGCGGAATTCGGAGTTTGGTTGGGGTTGGTAACCTGGTAGGGCCCCTAGCCCATCCAGTGCTCTACCTCCGCCGCTCAGCACCCGAG
>Ga0256914_1000097_pt1:40000-82547 | contig 82547 bp, 75 predicted proteins | sample HulkmetaG_FD_191571 | JGI IMG/M metagenome (GOLD analysis project Ga0256914, IMG submission 191571) | Hydrothermal chimney microbial communities from Main Endeavour vent field at the Juan de Fuca Ridge, Pacific Ocean - Hulk | ecosystem: Environmental > Aquatic > Marine > Hydrothermal...
CCTGGAGTTTCTTCCCTCCTGACAGGGCTTTACAACCCGAAGGCCTTCTTCACCCACGCGGCGTCGCTGCGTCAGGGTTTCCCCCATTGCGCAATATTCCTCACTGCTGCCTCCCGTAGGAGTCTGGACCGTGTTCCAGTTCCAGTGTGGCTGATCATCCTCTCAGACCAGCTACCCATCGTAGCCTTGGTAGGCCATTACCCTACCAACAAGCTAATGGGACGCAGGCCCATCCCCAGGCAGTAGCTTCCATGGAGAGGCCACCTTTGATCCAGCAGGTCCCCCTGCTGGATGTTATCCGGTATTAGCACCGCTTTCGCGGAGTTATCCCAGACCCAGGGGTAGGTTACCTACGCGTTACTCACCCGTGCGCCACTTTACTCTCTCACCCGAAGGTGAGATTTCTCGTGCGACTTGCATGTGTTAGGCACGCCGCCAGCGTTCGTTCTGAGCCAGGATCAAACCCTCCAGTTAAAATGTATAAACTGGATCGCCGTAACCCAGCTCAGGCTACAGCGTTGTGATCACTGAGCCCGCTGTCAGTCACTATTCAGTTTTCAAAGATCGGAAACTTAGCGACATCAAAATGCGATTTTACTATATTCAATCGTTTCCGTTTTGTCAAGAGTTAATTTTAATTTATTTTTTTCAAAAATCTCTTTAATGCGTAAAGCGCACAATTTTTAATTATTAATCAACTTAACCTTAAATGTCAAGTCTATTTTTAGAGACTCTGAAAAAATTTTTTCTTTTTTAAAGAACAATTAATATCTTTTTTCTGCCCCGTAAGCAGGCTCGAAATATATAGCCGGTTAGAGAAAAGATTTCAAGAGTATTTTTTAATTTTCTTTTATTTTTAGAAAAAAATAGTGTCTTACTTTTGTTTTGTTACATAAACTTAAATAGTTAACTACTACAAATAATTTTAGGTTATTTCTTAATTGTTAGATAGACTCTATTACCTTTTCTAATATCTCTAGAAACTTATCGATCTGTGCCCTACTAATAATTAAAGGCGGAACCATCCTAACTATTTTTCCATGAGATAATATTATTAGAATCCCTTCTTCTATAAATCTCTTAGTTATATCTGGTACATCAAAATAAAATTCTATAGCCCAAATAAGTCCCCTACCACGAACTTCCTTTATCTTCTTAGGAAATTTCTCCCTAATCCTGTAAAGTCCATCACTTAAATATTTACCTTTTTCCTTTACCTCGTTTAAAAATGCTGGCTCACTAATAATCTCTAATACCTTTAAAGCCACACTACATGCTAAAGGATTCCCCCCAAAGGTAGAAGCATGTGAGCCAGGACTTAAATGCTCCATAACCTCCTTTTTAGCTAACATGGCCCCTATAGGAACACCATTACCAAGTGCTTTAGCAAGACACATAACATCTGGGATAACTGGAGTCTGCTCATATGCAAATAGGCTACCTGTCCTTCCCATTCCTACCTGTACTTCATCAAATATCAAAAGCGCATCAAACTCATCACATAACTTCCGTGCATGTATTAAAAATTCATCACTTATAACCCTAACACCCCCCTCACCCTGTATAGGCTCTATTAATAAGGCTGCAGTCCTATTACTAAATGCCAATTTGAGAGATTCAACATCATTTGCTGGAACATGTAAAAAACCACATACCAGAGGATCAAATCCCTTCTTAAATATCTCTTGCCCTGTTGCAGTAACAGTAGCCAATGTCCTACCATGAAAAGACCCTTTAAGACATATAATTTCATAACAATCTGGCCCCTTTCTGTTATGGCCATATCTTCTTGCAAGCTTAATAGCTGCCTCTACAGATTCTGCTCCAGAGTTACAAAAAAATACTTGATCTGCAAAACTATGACTTACCAATAGCTGCGCTAGCCTTATCTGAGGTTCCATCCAAAAAAGATTTGAGACATGAACTAACTTCTTAGACTGCTCACAAATCACCTTTGATACTTCTGGATGACAGTGTCCTAAACTACAAACTGCAATACCTGCTGTAAAATCTAAATACCTGTTCCCATGATTATCCCACACATAAACCCCTTCCCCCCGAACAAGCGTTATAGGAAATCTGGAATAAGTATTAGCAACAAAACACCTTAAATCTCTTTCCATGTCTTAAAGATCCTCCTAACAATCATCCAAACCTAATACCTTAGATATTGGCGCAAAGTCAAAATTTTCTAAAAGAATTTTAAATCTCTTTTGGGTCTTATTAAGATTTAAATAATGTCTAAATCTAGACTTAAAAGGACAACCCTTTATCCTTGGTTGTTCAGGATCAAACTCCCATGGATGTATATAAAACAAAAAAGGCATGTTTTCACTTTTGTTTATTTTAGAAAGTGCCCATGTGCTAATCTTTATAGGCAATAGGCGGAAATAACCACCTCCAGCAATAGGAATATTTATATTAAGATATCTAAATGTTGTTATAGGAAACTCTATTAACCCTCTTTTCCCTTGCTTAAATAGATTGGCTATCCTAGAGTAACCTTTAAAATCTTTAAAATATATTGGCCAATTACCTGATTTAATCTTTTGAATATGTTCTTTATCTATCCAAAAAGGAAACCTAGGAGCCTCTACAATACCATAAAGATCATGATGAACAGGAAATATACTTGAATCGTATAAAAACCCTTGATCTATCAAAATCTCTAATGCCCAAAGGGTCTTTTTAGTAACAGAATAAGTAGGTGCTCTATAACCTAAAACCCTTTTCCCTGTTATATCCTCAAGTAACTTCTTTGACCTTTCTACATCATCTGAAAACTCCTTTGGTGACTGTTTATAAATAGCTCGATGCATATAACCATGAGAAGCTACTTCATGGCCTCTATATGAAATATCTCTAATTAGTGAAGGCGCTTTTTTAGCAACCCAGCCTAAACAAAAAAAGGTTGCCTTTACACCATATTGATCAAGTATATCTAATATCTTTCTAGTATTTTTTTCTGCCCTAAACGGATAATTAGACCATGAAGCAGGAGAAATAACAGAAGAAAATGCTTCTACTTGAAAATAATCTTCTACATCAATAGAAAGTCCATTTAATAAGCTCATTTATACATCAAAATGGTACATCATCCTCAATAGGAGGCTCTGGAGGCTCAAGATCTGCATCTGACTCAGTATCTCTACCACCTTTAGAATCAAGCGCTTGGATGTCTCTGGCTACAATCTCTGTAGTCCATCTTTTATTGCCATCTTGATCCTCCCAACTCCTAGTCCTTAACCTACCCTCAATATAAACAAGTCTACCCTTTGAAAGATACTCTCCACAAAACTCTGCAAGCCTGTCCCAAGCAACAACTCTATGCCACTCTGTTTCACTCTCCCAACTATCTCCCCTCTTAACAGGAGAATCTGTGGCAATCCTAAGATTTACCACGGCTGTTCCACCAGCTGTATATCGAATCTCAGGATCTGCTCCAAGTCTTCCAATAAGCATTACCTTATTTAATCCTCTAGCCATAGCTCCCCCTTTACTTTAGAGCTAAACAACAAACTTAAATTCCCCTTTACCTAACAAATCATGTAAATGAACAATGCCTACTAAATGTCCTTGATCATCCACTACTGGTAAAACCGTAATAAGATGCCTTTCCATAATCTCAAGAGCTTTTGCTGCCATTGCATTTGGTTCAACTGTTTTGGGATTCTTTGTCATCACCTCTTCAATCTTTGCTTTCCCTAAATCTAATCCTCTTACAATTGCTCTTCTTAGATCCCCATCTGTAACAATACCCACTAAAGACTCTTCTCCATCCAATACCAATATGGCCCCCAAACGCTTTTCATTCATCTCAATAAGTGCATCCCCAACAGCTACCCCTAGCCTAGTAAGAGGAAGAGCATCGCCAGTTAACATCACTTGCCTTACCTCAACTTTTAATCTTTCCCCAAGAGTACCTGCAGGATGATACTTTCTAAAATCTTCCTCCCCAAATTTCCTCTTTTCAAGAAGAACAATCGAAAGTGCATCTCCTAATGCCAAGGCAGCAGTAGTACTCGCTGTAGGAGCAAGCCCTAAAGCACAAGCTTCCCTATTTACCTTTGAGTTTATTGTAACATTACTATTTCGAGCAAGCGTAGAATCAATGTTACCAGTAATAGCTATAAGCGGAATCCCTCGCTGCTTAAAAGCAGGAACCAATGCATTTAGCTCCTGAGTCTCACCACTGTTTGAAATAGCAATGACAACATCATCTTTACCAACCATACCAAGATCACCATGCATTGCTTCTACAGGGTGTAAAAACATTGCAGGCGTACCTGTACTTGCCATAGTAGCGGCAATCTTTCTCCCTATCAATCCAGACTTGCCTATGCCAGTAACTATAACCCTACCTTTTGCATTTAATATAAGCTCTACTGCAGAGACAAAATTCTCATCAAGTTGATCCCTTACCTGCTCTAACCCTTCTATCTCGATTTGTATAACCTTTTTAGCCTCTGTTATTATATCAATATCTTGCTGTTCTTTAGTCATACTAAACCCACTTTAACACTCAAGTGCATACTTACCAATCTTGTCTTCTACTTCAATAGGATAATCTCCAGTAAAACATGCTAGACAAAAACGATCAGGATGCCCGCCTGCTGCTTCAATCATTGCTTCTTTACTTAAATAATGTAGATGATCGAGCTCTAAAAACTTCCTTATCTCTTCAACTGTCTTTGTAGATGCAATAAGTTCACCTTTAGTAGCAAAATCTATACCATAAAAACAAGGATATCTTATAGGAGGACAGCTTACTACCATACTAACCTCTTTAGCCCCTGCCTCTCTTATAGCTCTTATTCTTGTTCTGCTTGTGGTTCCACGAACTATAGAGTCCTCTACAACAACAACCCGTTTCCCTTTTAAGATACTTCTTACTGGATTTAATTTCACTCTGACACTAAAATCCCTCATAGTTTGACTTGGCTGAATAAAGGTCCGCCCAACATAGTGATTTCTAATAACAGCTAACTCTAAAGGGATTCCAGAGGCCTGAGCAAAACCTATGGCTGCATAATTACCTGAATCAGGAAAAGGCATAGCAAAATCTGCTTCTATATTTGCTTCTTTTGCAAGAGCAGCACCTAAACTCTTTCGGATCGAATATACATTTTGTCCAAATATGTCACTGTCTGGCCTTGCAAAATATATAAACTCAAAGATACAAAAACTTCTCTGCTCTGGTTCCGCCCCCCTAAAAGATCTAAGTCCATTGTCATCTATTACAATAACCTCTCCAGGTTCTACATCTCTTAGGTATTTTGCTTGAATTAAATCTAAAGCACATGTCTCAGAGGCAATCACATAAGCACCATTTAGTTCTCCTATACAAAGAGGTCTAAAACCCCTTGGATCTCTAAAGGCATATATCTTATCTTGAGTACACATTAAAACAGAATATGCCCCTCTTATTGTAGCCATAGTCTCTACTATGGCATCATCAAGCCCCCTTTTAGACGCCTTTGCTAAAAGATGTACAATAACCTCACTATCCATAGTGGTCTGAAATATCGAACCACTCTCTTCTAATTCCTTCCTAATGCTATGAGCATTTACAAGATTACCATTGTGAGCAACTGCCAAGGTAGAACCAGCATGAGTTACACAAAAAGGCTGGGCATTTTGAATAACAGATGAACCTGTTGTAGAATAACGTACATGACCTATAGCCATGTGCCCCTTTAAATTTGTCAATATGTCCTCATCAAATACCTCTGATACAAGCCCCATTGCCTTGTGTTCATAAACACATTTACCATTAGAAGATACTATTCCTGCACTCTCTTGGCCTCTGTGCTGAAGTGCATAAAGACCAAAATACGTAAGCTTGGCAGCCTCACTATGCCCATATACTCCAAAAACACCACATGACTCTTTAGGTCTTTGGTTATCTAAAATTATCACTTCTAAAGCCCTTACCCAAAAATTTTTAGGTTAATCCCAATCACACACCCCAACCTTACTTATAATAATCCTGTAAAGGTTTTACCTTCAATTCTTGCTTTTGTAACGCCTTTATAGCCTCTAGCGCAGCTTTTGCCCCTGCAATAGTAGTAAAATATGGAATTTCATATTCTAAAGCAGTTCTTCTTAACCAATAGGAATCAGAACGCGTCTTCTGTCCACTAGGTGTATTTATAACAAGGTGTATGTCACCATTTTTCATAAGATCCACTATATTAGGCCTTCCCTCAGAAAACTTTAAAACTACATCACAGTCTATGCCACGTTCTCTTAAATATCTAGCTGTTCCTCTTGTTGCTACTATCTTAAACCCAGCTTTAAACAAAGCCTCAGCAACTCCTAAAACAGATTTCTTATCTGAATCTTTAACACTTAAAAATGCTGTGCCACTTTTGGGTAGTATCTGTCCTGCAGAAAGTTGACTTTTTGCAAAGGCCATCCCAAAGTCTGTATCTATACCCATTACTTCTCCTGTTGACTTCATCTCTGGACCAAGAACAGTATCTACTCCAGGAAAACGTCTAAATGGGAATACAGACTCCTTTACTGCTATATGAGATATCTCCTTTTCCCTCTCAAATCCAAGCTCCTTAAGACTCTTTCCTAACATTACCTTTGTAGCAAGTTTAGCTAAAGATACCCCCGTTGCCTTACTAACAAATGGTACAGTCCTAGATGCACGTGGATTGACCTCTAAAACATATAAGTGGTTATCTTTAACAGCATATTGAACATTCATAAGTCCTACTACATTTAACTCCTTTGCCATTGCCTTTGTTGCACTAACAATTTGAGCAATAATATCTTTAGATAGACTCTTTGGTGGAAGTACACAAGCAGAATCTCCTGAGTGAATACCTGCCTCCTCAATATGCTCCATAATACCACCTATAACTGTTATATCTCCATCACTTATTGCATCAACATCTATCTCTACAGCATCTTGCAAAAACTTATCTATCAAAACAGGATGACCCTCAGAGACCTGAACAGCCTCTGCCATAAATTCTTTTAATCCTTCAGGAGCATATACTATACGCATTGCACGCCCACCCAACACATAAGAAGGACGTACTACAACTGGATACCCTATCTCTTGTGCTATCTCTAAGGCTTGCTCTAAATTAAATGCTGTTCCATTTGCAGGCTGAACAAGACCTAACTTTTTAAGCATTGCCTGAAAACTCTTTCTGTCCTCAGCCCTATCTATACTCTCTGGACTTGTCCCAAGGATTTTTACTCCTGCTTTTGCCAAAGGAACTGCCAAATTAAGTGGTGTTTGCCCCCCAAATTGGACAATTACTCCTAATGGATTTTCTGTCTCCACAATGTTTAAAACATCTTCTAAAGTTAAGGGCTCAAAATATAATTTATCTGAGGTATCATAATCTGTTGAAACAGTCTCAGGATTCGAATTAACCATTATACTTTCATAGCCCTCTTCTCTTAAGGCATAAGAGGCATGTACACAACAATAGTCAAACTCAATACCTTGACCAATCCTATTAGGTCCACCTCCTAAAATCATTACCTTAGGCCTATCTGTGGGCCTTGCCTCATCTTCATATTCATAAGTAGAATAGTAATAAGGAGTATATGCCTCAAATTCTGCTGCGCACGTATCTACTAATTTATATACAGCTTTGACTCCTTGCTCTTTTCTCAATTGTCTAATTTCATCTGGAGTTTTTGATGTAAGATGTGCAATTTGAATATCTGAGAATCCTTCTCTTTTGAAATGCCAAAGCCTATCCTTAACCTCTTTAAAACTAAGAGACTTAAGCTTTGTACCTTCTTTATAAATAGTCTCTATATGATGTAAAAACCATGGATCAATCTTCGTAAGTTCATATATATCATCAACATTAAACCCTCTTGAAAAAGCAAGCATTATATAAAAAAGACGTTTTGAGTTTGGCACTCGAAGCATTTTTAATATTTCATCATTATCTGGCTCATAGCCTAAAATCTCCCAAGGATCTCTCCCATCAAAACTAAGACCCGCTCTACCTATCTCTAAAGAACGAAGTCCCTTTTGAAGAGCTTCTCTAAATGTACGACCTATTGCCATAGTCTCACCAACACTCTTCATAGAAGTTGTAAGCAGGTCTTCTGTCTCTGGAAATTTTTCAAAGGTCCACCTTGGAATTTTTACCACACAGTAATCTATAGTTGGCTCAAAAGAAGCCATGGTTTCCCTGGTAATATCATTTGGAATCTCATCTAAAGAATATCCAACCGCAAGCTTTGCAGCTATCTTAGCAATAGGAAATCCTGTAGCCTTAGAGGCAAGTGCAGAAGAACGAGACACCCTAGGGTTCATCTCTATTACAACCATATCTCCATTATCTGGATTTATGGCAAATTGTATATTGGATCCCCCTGTATCCACACCAATTTCTCTTATAATCGAAAGGGCAGCATCCCTCATACGTTGATATTCTCTGTCTGTAAGCGTTTGTGCAGGTGCAACTGTAATACTATCCCCTGTATGAACCCCCATTGGGTCAAAATTTTCTATACTACAGACAATTACAACATTGTCCTTGCAATCCCGCATAACCTCAAGCTCAAATTCCTTCCACCCCAATACAGACTCTTCCAACATGACCTCATGAATCATGCTCATCTCAAGCCCTTGAGCACATATCTGCTCAAGATCCTCTTTGTTATAAACCACTCCACCACCTGTACCACCAAGAGTAAAACTAGGCCTTACAATAAGAGGATAACCTACCCGCTCTGCCGCCTCCCTTGCCTCTTGCATAGAACGTACAATCTCACTCTTAGGAATCCTAAGACCAATCCGCTCCATTGCGGCCCTAAATAGCTCTCTATCTTCTGCCTTGTGTATTACCTCAGGGCTTGCCCCTATCATCTCTACGCCAAACTTCTCAAGAACCCCATCTTCAGCAACCTTTACAGCAGTATTAAGACCTGTTTGTCCACCAAGGGTTGGCAATATAGCATCTGGTCTTTCTTTTTCTATAATCTTAGAAACTACCTCTGGTGTTATAGGCTCTATATAGGTTCTATCTGCTACTTTTGGATCTGTCATAATAGTGGCAGGATTTGAATTTACCAGAACTACCTCAAAGCCCTCTTCTTTAAGCGCCTTGCACGCCTGAGTGCCAGAATAATCAAATTCACAAGCCTGCCCAATAACTATAGGGCCTGAACCAATTATGAGTATCTTTTTTATATCTTGTCTCTTTGGCATAACGCAGCCTTTTGTCCTTCTTGTAATTTTTTATTGTTTTATAAAACCCTTAGGGAAGATTATCCACTCGAACGGTTTTCTAAGATTAAATCTATAAATTCCTCAAATAAATATTGTGCATCATGAGGACCTGGAGCATTTTCTGGATGATACTGTACAGAAAATGCCTTTATTCCCTCATGGCATATACCCTCAACTGTATAATCATTTAAATTGATATGGGTTACTTCTACATCTGAAGGAAGAGAGTCTTTATCTACTGCAAAGCCATGATTTTGAGCTGTAATTTCTATCCGACCAGTCTTTAAGTTCTTAACAGGTTGATTTCCACCTCTGTGTCCAAATTTAAGCTTATAAGTCTTAGCACCTAATGCAAGACTTAAGATTTGATGTCCTAAACAGATACCAAATATAGGTCTTCTGCCTAAAAGAGCCCTTACAGTAGAAATTGTCTCATCAAGTGCAGCAGGATCTCCGGGACCATTTGATAAAAATATTCCATCTGGATCAATAGCCATAATCTCTTCTGCACTAACAGTTGCAGGGAATATATGACACCTACAACCAAATGCAGTAAATATCCTGAGCTGATTAAGCTTAAGCCCACAATCTATAACAGCTATTTTAATAGCTAATTCCTTAATAAGTTTAGATTTCTTATTATCAACCTCTATACCAGGCCAAGACTTATCAATACTATCTAATACATAAGGACTACTACAAGTGACTTCCTTTGCTAAATTTCTACCAATAAGTCCTGGTGAGTCCTGAGCCTTTTTTATTAAAGATTTGGGATTAAGATCTATTGTTGAAATTACAGCCTTTTTAGCTCCTGCAAGTCTTATGTGTCTTGTAAGAGCACGAGTATCTACTTGATCAATCCCTAATACATTGTGCTGGGCTAAAAAATCAGCAAGAGATCTATCAGCCCTCCAATTGCTATAAAAGTCTTGGTACTCCCTAATAATAAAAGCTTCCATGTGTATAGTAGAGGATTCATTGTCTTCATCATTGACACCATAATTGCCAATTAATGGGTAGGTCATTGTAACCATCTGTCCTTTGTAGGAGGGATCAGTTAAGATCTCTTGATAACCAGTCATACTGGTATTAAAAACAATCTCTCCAAAGACTTCACCTTCACCAGTAAAAGAACGGCCTTCAAAAATCCGGCCATCTTCAAGGGCTATTAGTGCCTTCATAGTTTTCCCTTTCGGCTACATCCTAAAAAACAAATAAAAAATTATTAAAGTTATGGCAGTTCAACTATATCTAGGTAGAGAATCTGAGTCAATAAAAGAAGAAAAAATTGTAAATTATATTTGGATTAACTTAACTCCTGCCTCCTCCAACATATCACGTGAGAGTTCATCTGCGTAACCTTCTTTAAAATATATTGCTTTAATACCTGCATTAATAAGCATCTTTGTACATATAATACAGGGTAAATTCGTACAATAAAGTGTAGAATTAGCCACACAAATACCATGATAGGCTGCCTGAATCAAAACATTTTGCTCTGCATGTAAGCCCCTACAAAGTTCATGTCTTTGACCAGAAGGAACATTTAGTTTTTCCCTAAGGCATCCAACCTCAAGACAATGCCTTATACCACTTGGAGCTCCGTTGTAGCCAGTTGCAAGTATACGGTGATCTTTTACTAAAACAGCACCTACCTTTCTCCTAAGACAGGTAGAACGAGAAGCTACAAGCTCAGCAATTGCCATAAAATATTCATGCCAACTAGGTCGTGAATTTAATTCTTTTTCATCCATAGCTTATAATTCATTCATTAACTTTTGTTGCTCTGCATAGAGCGGGAACCTTTCACATAAAGTTTTTATTTCAAGCCTGATCTTACGGCGTAAAGATTCATCATCAGGATTATCTAGTAGATCTGCAATAAAGTTACCAACTAGCTCCATTTCTGCTTCTCCAAGCCCACGTGTAGTAACACCAGGAGTACCAATACGGATACCACTTGTAACTCTTGGAGGCTTAGTATCAAAAGGAATAGCATTTTTATTTACAGTAATACCTGCACTCTCAAGAATCTCTTCTGCCTGAGCACCCGTTAGATTATGACCAGAAAGATCAACCAATATAAGATGGTTATCTGTACCCCCAGATACTAACCTAAACCCCCTATTTTCTAAGGTCCTGGCAAGGGCCTTAGCATTTGCTACAACCTTTTGTTGATAAAATTTAAATTCTGCCTCAAGCGCCTCTTTAAATGCAACTGCCTTGGCAGCAATTACATTCATTAAAGGGCCACCTTGAATCCCAGGAAAGACTTGGCTATTTAAAAGTCTACTATATTCCTCCTTTGCTAAAATAAAACCCCCTCTTGGACCTCTAAGAGTCTTGTGGGTTGTAGAGGTTACAAAATCAGCAAAAGGAACAGGAGAAGGATGAATCCCTGCTGCGACAAGACCTGCGATATGTGCCATATCTACCATAAGATAGGCACCTACTTCATCAGCTATCATCTTAAACATTGCAAAGTCTATAGTACGAGGATATGCACTAGCACCGGCAATAATCAAACGGGGGCGATGTTCCCGCGCCTTTTGTGCAACCTCATCATAGTCTATTGTCTCTGTATCTTTACTAACACCATAGTGCACAATATTATAAAGTTTTCCAGAAAAACTTACAGAAGCTCCATGTGATAAGTGCCCACCATGTGCAAGATTCATAGATAAAATTGTATCCCCTGGCTGAAGAGTGGCAAAATATACCGCCATATTAGCTTGTGATCCAGAATGAGGTTGGACATTGGCATACTCAGAACCAAAAAGCATATTTAACCTATCAACGGCTAAACGCTCTACCATATCCATATACTCACAACCACCATAATACCTACGTCCAGGATAGCCCTCAGCATATTTATTCATAAAACAGCTTCCTTCTGCCTCCATTACAGCAGGACTCGCAAAGTTTTCTGAGGCTATCATCTCAAGCTGCCCTGTCTGACGTTCAAGCTCTCCTCTTATTGCCTGAAAAACTTCTGGATCTGTCTTATATAGATGAATCATGTTAACGCCCCCAAAAGATTCTCTGATTAATATACTGAGGATTAATATCCTGCTTGATCAATCATATCTATTCTTCGTTTATGCCTACCACCTTCAAATGGTGTTTCTAACCATGTCTTGACAATTTCTTCTGCAAGTATAGTCCCTATTATACGTCCACCAAGACAAAGAACGTTTGAATCATTATGCTCCCTACTAAGCCTAGCAGTAAGTACATGATAGCAAAGTGCAGCCCTTACACCCGGCACTCTATTAGCTACCATGGACATACCAAGACCTGTACCACAGACTAATATTGCCCTATCACACTCTTTAGCAGCAACCATTAAGGCTGCCTTACGTCCAAACTCTGGATAATCAACAGATTCTGTCGAGTAGCACCCTACATCAATAAACTCTTTCCCAATTGAACGAAGGAAATCCTTTAAATGTTCCTTTAACTCAAAACCAGCATGATCACTACCTAGGGAAATAATCATTTTACTCTCCTATTGATGTTGGGCTAAAATAAAACACTATTCTTCAAAACGCTTAAAAATCAAAACTGCATTTGTCCCACCAAAACCAAATGAATTAGACATTACTACATTAAGTCTTTGTCTTCGTGGCTTATTAGGAACATAGTCAAGATCACACTCTGGATCCGCTACCTCATAGTTAATAGTAGGAGGTATGATCTCATCTTCTATAGCCTTTACACAAAATACTGCCTCTACACCTCCTGCACCACCTAAGAGATGTCCAGTCATAGACTTTGTAGAACTTACAGGTATTTCTTTTGCTCGCTCTTTAAATACTGTTTTGATAGCATTGGTTTCACACACATCATTTAAGGGTGTGCTTGTGCCATGAGCATTAATATAATCAACATCTTTATAGCTTATACCTGCATCCTTTAGCGCCATCTCCATACATCTAACCCCACCCTCACCATCAGGTGGTGGAGCAGTCATATGGTAGGCATCCCCTGTAAGTCCATAACCTATTATCTCTGCATATATCTTAGCACCTCGACTCTTAGCATGAGAAAGCTCCTCTATAACAAGCATACCAGAGCCTTCACCTATTATAAATCCATCTCTTTCTTTATCAAAAGGACGAGATGCCTTCTCTGGCTCATCATTCCTTGTGGAAAGCGCCTTAAGAGCAGAAAATCCACCCAATGCAAGAGGAGTTATAACAGATTCTGCCCCACCTGTTATCATAATATCTGAAACACCATGCTGTATTGCCTTAAATGCTTCACCAATTGCATGGGAGCCAGCAGCACAGGCAGTACAAAGAACAGTATTAGGACCCTTAGCCCCAAACATTATAGAAATTTGGCCAGATCCCATATTAGGAATCGCCATCGGAATAAAAAATGGACTAACCCTTCTAGGGCCTCTCTTTACTATGACATCTCTATAATGTTCTATAGTACCAAGACCTCCAAGTCCACAGCCTGTAATAACTCCTGCACGAGGTCCTAAATCTTCCCCTAAGAGTCCAGCATCTTCTATTGCCATTCTAGCTGCTGCAACTGCATATTGAACAAAGGGGTCGAGGCGCTTTACAAGTTTTTCTGGCATAAAATCTGTAGGGTTAAACCCTTTAACTTCTCCTGCTATCCTACAAGGATATCCTGTAGTATCAAAACGAGTTACAGGACCAATACCAGATTTACCCTCACAGATTGCTTTCCAACACTCCTTGACCCCTATACCAACAGGACAAATTATACCTAAACCAGTTACAACTACCCTTCTCTTTTCTCCTATGGCATTCATTTATCCTACACCTAACTCATATGTTCTTTTACATATTCTATAGCATCCTTTACTGTTTGAAGCTTTTCAGCCTCTTCATCTGCTATCTCTAAACCAAATTCCTCCTCCATTGCCATAACAAGCTCAACAAGGTCTAAGGAATCTGCACCAAGATCGTCCACAAAAGAGGCCTCAGGAACTACTTTCTCCTTAGGAACACTAAGCTGTTTAGAAATAATATCGACCATCTTTTGTTCTATACTCATTTTTCTCCTCCCTATTGTTTACTTTTCGTATTTTTTGTATTTATTTTAAATTTACCTTAACTCTTCTACTCTTTTATCCCATATATAATCCGCCATTTATATGTAGAACCGCCCCTGTTATGTAAGAAGCTTTATCTGAAGCCAAAAAAGAGACTGCATCTGCAATCTCATCTGCTCTTCCAAACCTTCTAACAGGAATTGCAGATAAAATCTGCTCTTTTATTTTATCTGGCACTTTAGCAGTCATATCTGTCTCAATAAAACCAGGAGCTATGACGTTTACTGTTATACCTCTAGGAGCTACCTCTTTTGCAAGAGAACGTGAAAAGCCAACTATACCAGCCTTGGCTGCTGCATAATTAGCCTGACCAGCATTTCCCATTGAACCAATTACAGAACCAATGTTTATAATCCTACCCCATCTCTGCCTCATCATATTAGAAATGATAGCCCTACAGCAGTTAAATACGCCCTTTAAATTTACATTTATAACAGCATCCCACTCTTCTTCTTTCATACGAGCAAGAAGTGTATCTTTGGTAATTCCAGCATTATTTACCAAAATATGAATAGCTCCATGCTTGTCAAAAATCTGTTCAAAAAATTCTGACACATTAGAAAAATTAGAGACATCTAGTTTATAACACTCTGCAATACCACCAAGTTTCTCCACTTCCTCTACAACAGCTTTAGCTGCTTCATCTTTTGAGGCATAATTAAATATTACTTTTGCTCCCATCGAAGCAAATTTAAGCACAATGGCTTTCCCAATTCCCCTTGAGCCACCTGTTACAACTACAACTTTATCCTTAAACTCCTCATTCATATCTCCCCCCCAAAATACTTTTAGGCTCACAGGCCTCTTTCTTTCTTGATCTTATCTATCAATTTAGGAAGAACCTCTTTGACATCTCCTACAATTCCATAAGTAGAAACATCAAAGATAGGTGCATCAGGATCTTTATTAATAGCAACAATAATATCTGAACCTTTCATTCCAACAATATGTTGGATTGCCCCAGATACACCACAACCAATATATAACTTAGGAGATACTGTCTTTCCTGTCTGTCCAATCTGATGCCTTTCAGAAAGCCAACCAGCATCCGTTACAGCTCTAGTAGCTCCAACCGCACCATCTAAAAGCTTTGCAAGCTCTTCTACTAAAGAAAGATTCTCTTTACACTCCATTCCACGACCTGCAGTAATAATTATATCAGCATTAGCAAGATCTACACCTGTCTGTTCTTCTACAATAGAATCAACAACCTTGCTTGAAGTCTCTAAAAGAGAATCATCTATTTTAACCTCTATTACATCTGCCTTCCTAGATTCATCTGGTTCAAGTGCCTTCATTACATGAGGACGTATTGTTGCCATTTGAGGTCTGTGGTTTGGACAAACAATTGTGGCAAGAAGATTACCACCAAAGGCTGGCCTTGTCTGTAAAAGTGCTCTATCTTCTATACGAACATCAAGTTCAGTACAATCTGCAGTAAGCCCTGTCTCTAACATTGTAGCAACAGCAGGAATATATGATCGACCCTGAGCTGTAGCACCAGCAAGAATAATCTCTGGCTTATATTCTTTTACAAGGTGGACTAATACATTACTGTAAGGTTGCTCCAAAAACTTATCTAAACCTGGATGATCTACTACATATACACGGTCTGCTCCATATTTAATAAGTTCATCAATAAATTGCTTAATATTGCTACCAATTAATACTGCAGATAGAGGAACATCTAATTTATCAGCAAGTTTCCTTGCACATCCTAACAACTCAAACGTAACAGGAAATATCTTTCCTAAACGGTATTCTGCAACAATCCAAACCCCTCGCCAGTCGGCTTTATCAGATTCTACACCGCGTTCTTCTTTTCCTTCTATAGTAAGAGCACCAGAAGGACATGTATCAACACATGTGCCACAAAGAGTGCACATGTCATGATCTACTTCTGCAGTATCATCTTTTATTGTTATTGCCCCAAAAGCACAAACTTCTTCACACTCTCCACATCCAGTACACTTATCTTTGTCTATTATTAACATGGTTTACTCAACCCTCTTATCTTAGAGTATTCCAACTTCTTTTAACCTTTCTACAAGTGCATTTACTTGGTCATCAACCTCTCCCTCAAGGATCTCTCTTTTGGCCTCAAATTTAGGTACACAGGTAGTAACCACTTGCGTAGGAGAACCAGAAAGTCCAACTAAAGAGGCATCAAGACCAAGTTCATTTGTACCCCATACAGGAATCTTTGCTTTTTTAGCCTTAAGTTTACCTTTTAAAGAAGGAACCCTCGGGGTATTAATACATGTAAGCACAGTAAGTAAAGCAGGAAGCTTAAGCTCTAATATGTCATAACCTTCTTCCCATGCACGTTTTACCTTAAGGATATTTTCTTCTGCTTTAAATTCTAACTCACTTACACAAGTGGCATAATTTAACCCTAAACGTGCGGCAAGCCCTGGGCCAACCTGTGCAGTATCTCCATCAATAGCTTGTTTGCCACAAAAGACTATATCTGCTCCTCCGAGTTTTTTAATTCCTGCTGCAAGGGTTCTAGTAGTTGCTAAGGTATCTGCCCCTGCAAAGGCTCTATCAGATAAAAGCACTGCACTATCTACTCCAAGTGCTAGTGCATCCCTTAAGGCAGCTTCTGCCTGAGGTGGCCCCATGGATATACAAATAACTTCACCACCAACTTGTTCTTTTAACTGAACTGCCGCCTCGATAGCATTTAAATCAAAAGGATTGATAATAGAGTCGACCCCTTCACGAATAAGTGTACCTTTTTCAGGGTCAAACCTGACACTTGCAGCATCTGGTACTTGTTTTATACATACAACAAAACGCATTTTCTCTCTAATCCTCAAAAACTTATTTCTTGATTGTATACTCTTTATTAAGAGCTTGACCTATAACGTTTCTCTGTATCTGGTTCGTACCTTCATAAATTTGGAGAATCTTTGCATCTCTCATCATCTTCTCTACTGGATAGTCCTTCATATAACCATAGCCACCGAGTATTTGTACTGCATCTACAGTTACCTTCATAGCAACATCTGTGGCAAATAGCTTTGCCATAGCAGCAAGCTTTGCAATATCTTTTTCTCCTGCATCTATAGTGCGTGCAACAGAATATACTAAAGCACGAGCCGCTTCTATCTGAGTAGCCATATCAGCTAACATATGTTGTATAGCTTGAAAAGACATAATTGGTTGCCCAAACTGAATACGTTGTTTGGCATACTTTACTGCCTCATCAAGAGCAGCTTGCGCAAGACCTACACCAATTGCCCCTATGCCAGGTCTTGCAAGATCAAGTGTCTTCATTGCAATAATAAAGCCTTGCCCTCTTCTGCCTAGAAGGCGATCCTTAGGTATTCTACAGTCATTAAAAACAAGCTCTCTAGTTGCAGAAGCCCTTAACCCCATCTTTCTTTCTTTTTTACCAAAAGAAAAACCAGGGTCTGACTTCTCCACAATAAAGGCACTGGCACCTCTTGGACCTTTGTGTTTATCAGTAAGAGCAATAATTGTATAGATTTCTGCCTCGCCTCCATTAGTAATCCACTGTTTTGTGCCATTTAAGACCCAATAGTCTCCATCTTCTACTGCAGTTGTCTGAATAGCACCAGCATCACTCCCTGCATTTGCTTCTGTTAAGCCAAAAGCTGCCAATTTCTTACCAGAAGCAATGTCAGGAAGATATTTGCTTTTCTGTTCTTCAGTTCCAAAAAGGAGGATTGGATATCCTCCTAGGGCACTTGCTGCATAGGTAGTTGTAACCGCTATACAACCCCAAGCAAGTTGTTCTAAGGCTAAGCAGTTCTCAAAACATCCTCCACCAAGACCACCATATTCCTCTGGTATATAAAGTCCAAAGAGATCTGCCTGTGCCAAATCTTTCATAATTTGCCAAGGGAACTCTTCCTTTTCATCCAATTCCGCCCGTACAGGAACTATCTTTTCTTCTGCAATTTGACGGGCAAGATCAACTATCATTTGTTGTTCCTCTGTTAAAAAATAATTCACCTTTCCCATAGTCAATCCTTGCTTCCTTTTTCGTATTTTTTAATAAAAAATCACCATCTCATGGTCATCCCAGCCCAAGTGAAACCACCACCAAAGGCTACCATGAGAAGTCTCATACCAGGATGTAACTTTCCTGCCCTGTTTGCTTCATCAAGGGCTATAGGGATACTAGCCGCAGAGGTATTACCATATTTAGAGATATTGATAAAGACCTTGTCTTTAGAAAGCCCTAATCGTTCACGTAAAAATTCTATTATCCTAATATTGGCTTGATGGGCTACTAACAAATCTATATCTTCACTCTGCCAGCCAGCAGACTCTAAAGCCTCCCATGAAACAGACTCAAGTGCTCTAACAGCATTTTTGAAAACTTCTCTACCTTGCATTTCAATATACTGCCAACCCTTTTCAAGTTGCTCAGCAGTTATCTCTTGTGCAGTACCAAGTCCCCTTATTGCCAAAAGTTCCCAAAGGCTACCATCTGCATGTAAATGAGATGAAATAATACCTCTATTAGGCTCTCTTGTACCAGTTACAATAGCGGCACCAGCACCATCACCAAAAATCACACACGTATTTCTATCTTTCCAATTAACTCTTTTGGAAAGAACCTCACTACCTATAACTAAAATCTTTAGTCGTCTATTATCTCTTATAAATTTATCTGCAATTGAAAGCCCATATAAAAAACCAGAACATGTTGCATATAAATCAAAAGCACCAGCCTTTCTTGCTCCAAGCTCTTTTTGTACAAGACATGCAACAGAAGGCATTGGCATATCTGGAGTAAGAGTTCCTACTATTATGAGGTCTAATTCCTGAGCCCTTACTCCTGCCATCTCCATGGCCTTTTTAGCAGCTTGAGTTGCAAGAAAGGAATTGGGTTCGTCATCACTACTTATATGCCTTGTTTCAATCCCTGTCCTGGTGCGGATCCATTCATCTGAGGTATCAACCATCTTTTCAAGATCGTGATTTGTCAAAACTCTTTTGGGTACATGGGATCCTGTACCAATTATTATTGTTCGAGCAGGCATCTCCGCACCACCTTTTTTTAATTTATCTGCAGCAATTCCTGCATTATAATGCTATACTTGCAAGGCTCACTTCTTGCTGCATACAAGACTCAAGATGTTTAACAAAATCTGCCTTAACTAAGGCATCAGCTACTTTAATAGCATTACAAATTGCGCTAGCACCAGAACGACCATGACAAATAATACCAATACCCTTTATACCTAAAAGTGGAGCACCACCATACTCCGAATAATCAATAAGACGCCTAAAACGTTTAAAAGCTGAACGGGCCAAAAGATAACCAATCTTAGTAACAAAACTACTATGTTGAATTTCCTTTTTTAACATAAGCAAAATAGACTCAGCGAGTCCTTCACTAAGTTTAAGAGAGACATTACCAACAAAACCATCACAGACTACAACATCAACATCTCCCTTAAAGACATCTCTTCCTTCTACATTTCCTACAAAATTAAGAGAACTCTTTGTTAAAAGATCAAAGGCTTTTTTAACCTGTTGGTTACCCTTTGTATTTTCTTCTCCTATAGATAAAAGCCCTACTCTAGGAGACTTATTTCCAATAGCTTCCTTAGAAAAGGCTGCTCCCATGATGCCAAATTGTAGTAAGTGATGAGGCTTACAATCTACATTAGCACCTACATCAATCAAAATTACAGGATTTTTTAAGGTAGGCATTACTGTAGCAATAGCAGGACGTACCCCACAAATCCTTCCTACTGTAACCATTGCACTTGCAAGGGTAGCGCCTGAGTTACCTGCACTCACTACAGCACTAGCCTTACCCTTTCTAACTAAATTAAAGGCTACTCTTATAGAAGAATCTGGCTTTTTACGCAGTGCCTCTGAAGGAGATTCATCCATTCCCACTATTTGAGTTGCATGATGTATCTTTAACAACTCACTAGGGAATGAAAATTTCTTAAGCTCTTTATCTAATACAGATTCATCTCCTACAAGTATAACCTCTAAGCCAAATTCTTTTGTAGCCCTAACAGCCCCTTCAACTATTGCAAAAGGAGCACGGTCGCCCCCCATAGCATCAACAGCAACAGCCGCCATAGCCTTATTGCCTATCCTATTCTACAGATTCTATAAAGGTTTTTCCCCTATAGGTGCCACAGTGAGGGCAGATACGATGCGGGGGTTTAAGTTCATTACATTGAGGACAAATACTAAGCCCTGGGGTCTTAAGTGCATCGTGTGCACGACGCTTACCCCTACGAGCACGTGATGTTTTCCTCTTTGGAACAGCCATAGTTTAAGACCTCCAATCTTGCTGTAATGTTTTATATCTTAAGATATTTTTATTTTTCTTAAAATAGCAAATGGACCTTCTACTGGTGTTTCTTGACATCTACAAGGTTCCTTATTTAAATCGGCCCCACAGCCTGGACAAATTCCTTTACAATCTTCCTTACAAAGTTGTCTCATCGGAAGTTGTAATAATATTTGTTCTCTAAATATATCAGAAAGTTCAATTTCTTCACCATCATAATAACTGACTTCAATGTCTTCAGGGCTAAGATGTATCTCTTCATCTTTCTTCCATACAGGCGGCTCCAAAAATGTATAATGAAATTCTGCACAGACCTTACTATCATAATGAGTCAAACATCTGTGACAAAGAAGTTCAAGACCAGCTTCAACCTTGCCATTAATCTCTACCTTTTTACCAGATCGAAATATAAATACTTCTCCTTTTATTGGCCCCTTAGACCAACAATCATCTAACCCCCTTAACAGTCCTGGCATATCTTCAAAATATAAAGAAAGCCCTTCTGGCGGTATTTCACCTACTAAAATTTTTGCCTTAAACTCTTGAGAATCCCGTTCCATGGCGATCACCATTTCGCCTATAATATTTTTATCTGTATCCTTTTTATAATCAATTATATACGGATTATTCAATACTTCACACCTTTTTCTCATAAAAATTCTTAAAGAGACTCTAGTCCCTTTAGCTCATAGCAGCATGAAAAATGCACTATATAGAACAAATTGTGCTTGTCAAGCAGGATTATAGTTATTTTTTTGACTTTTTAGATGGTGCGACAAGTTTAGCGATAAAAACTCCAGCCTCATAGAGCAAATACAATGGTATGCCCATTAGCGACATATTAAATGCATCTGGAGTGGGAGTAAGTACTGCTGCTAATACCGCAATTATCAATATAGCATGTCGTCTATACTTGGAAAAAAACTCTGGGCCACATATACCCATTCTACTCAATAAAACCATAATAAGAGGTAACTCAAATATAAAACCAAAACAAACTAAAAATAGACATACAAAATTAACAAATCTATCAAGAGAAATAACAGCCTTTAAATGAGGACCTTGATAAGAAAGTAAAAATTTAATTCCAAAGGGCAAAGTTATGAAAAAACAAAAAAGTACTCCAGCATAAAATAAAAAAGTGGCAGAAATTACGCAAAATATTGCGAAACGACGATTAAGTCCAAAATGCCTTACTAAAATTGATGCTATTTTATAAAGAAGCCATGGAGCCAAAATGATTATAGAAGTAGCAAATGCTATCTTTAGCATTGCCAAAATTGGCTCCATTACATTAAAAAAGGCCAGTCTTTGATTAAGAGAATCTTGTAGAAATGCTAAGATATCAGGAGAGATCCAATATATCAAAAATGAAAAGATCGCAATTACAGAGATAACCTGTATAAAATCACGTCTTAATTGTGATAGTGATTTGAATAACTTAGAAATACCTTCTTCAGAAATAAATCCAGAAAATGTAGAGCTTGTCTCTTTGCCCATTTATTAATTTTATTAGTTCTTACAATCGTTAGATAACATTAGAACGTATATATTCAATTGCATTTTTAAAAAGTTTTACTCCTGCTCCCTCCTCTTTCTCTAATGTTTTTCTTGTCCAAAGAGGATGGTTAGTAGCATGAGTAAAACCCTCTGGATGAGGCATAAGTCCAAACAACCTGCCTGTTTGATCACATATTCCTGCAATAGCCATCTGTGAGCCATTTGGATTTAATGGATAATCTTGAGTAGGCTCACCACTGTTGGGATCAATATATTGAAAAACAATCTGGCCATTTTCTTGTAGTCTATCTAATATCTCTTGACTTTTAGAAATAAACTTACCTTCTCCATGACGTACAGGCAGCTCTATGTAATCTATATCCTTTGTGAATATACATTTTGTATTTGGTAATACTCTTAATGTTACCCATCTATCTTCAAATCTACCTGAATCATTATAAGTAAGACTTACTAAACGTGATGTATAATCTTCATTAAACCCAGGCAAAAGCCCTGTTTTTACCATTAACTGAAATCCATTACAAACACCTAGTATTAATCCTCCATTTTTAATAAATTCGATTATATGCTCTAATAAAGTCTTACCAGTACCTGCAACAATTGCATGACGAAGTCTATTTGCTCCTGCTTGTGCTGCCCCCAAATTATCACCATCCAAAAATCCACCAGGAAGATTTAAAAAATGATAATCCATTAATCTAACAGAACCATCTAATAAATCACTCAAATGTACAATATCAACCTGATCTGCTCCAGCTATTTTACATGCATGAGCCATTTCTACTTCGCAATTTGTACCGTATCCAGTAGTAACAATGGCTTTTACCTTTTTAGACATTTGTTACTCCTCTAATACTTTAGTTTAATAATGAGATACACCTTAGTTTAAATATATGCAATGTTTTTTAAAAGCGTACCCCAATCTTGCCTATAAAACTAGTAGGAAAGCTTTTCCTGCATAAAAGAGGAGCATTTTTCATTCCTTGTAAAAGGATATCCGATTAAAACAACAAAAAAAGCCTTAACTTCATCTAATAACTATCAAAGTTATAAAGGCATAACTCTTGCTTTTCTTTAGAAACAAAGAAAATAAAAGTCCTATTTTAAGGAGGCAAAGGTGCCATCATTTAACTTGCCTCACATAGAACTAAAGCCTTCAACAAAAGAAGGATTAAAAATCACCAATAATGAATCAGCACAAAATAATACAAGTGCTAATAATAACTTTTTGAAAATTTATCATCAAGAGTTACAAGATAATAAACAAGTAGACCATCTAGATAAAACTAAAATAAAAAGTAAAAATAAAGAAGATATAGCAAATAATAAATTTGATGTAAATACCAAAAATGATAATATAAAAGAAAAAGATATATATAAATTAATTAAAGATAACAATAAAAATATACATAAAAACAAACAATATAAAAGCACATTAAACGATACAAAAAATCAATTTCAAGATATTGAAATGTCCTATCTAACTGTAAATAATATTATTCAAAATTATTTGAATTTAAACACATATACAAACTATAAAAAAATAAATATAACAAAACATATTAATAAATATATATCAAAATCAACATTATTCAACAAAAATAAATTAAAATTAAAATATATAAGAAATATAAATAAAAAAAATAATTACAAATGGATAGCAACAACATCTAAAAACAAAAAAGCAAAACAGCAATATATTAGTCATTCTACAATTAAAACAATAAAACAATTAAAATTCAGTCAAATAAATAATTATGTAAAAAAATGGAATTTGAATTTATCAGCTACAGATAGAGAAAAATTTAAAGAGATGGATTTGTCTCAAGAAAAAATATTTAAAACATTTAACAAAGTTGATATACATAATAAAAAATTTAATATAGACAAAATTATCATTAAATATAAAAAAAATAAAATATATACAACAAAATTAAACTTAAACAACAAATCAAATAAATATAATATTACAGATAAACTTTTATTAAAAAAAGAAAATCCAAATAGTAATATAAATAATAAAATAGCAATAAAAGATAAATTTAAAAATAAAATAATAGATATCAGACATATAACTATTAACAATAATAAAAATAATCGACAGTCAAAACTTGAAAATAAGCTTATTAACACAAACAAAAACAAATCTCACTATCTTCTAAACAAAAATACTAGACAAACTAGTAGCATTACTGTTAATCAAGAGAAAGATATATTACTAAATTCTAATAATTATGACTTTAACAACATTAAAGACAAAAACATAAATAATAACATTACAACATTAAAAGCAACAATTAAAAATATTGGAAAAATAAAATCTATATCTGATAAAAATCAGATTGATCCAATTAATAATATGAAACAGACAGATTTCGTATTACATCATAATAATATAATTAACACTAAACATAATAATGAGCTATATATAGATAATAAAAATATTATTAATCAAATAAGTAACTTCATTGAAGATAATGTTAATAAAAATATTTTCTTTTATAAAAATTCTGCGACATTACAATTACATCCTCCTGAATTAGGAAAAATCAAAATAGAACTTAAAATAAACAATAATATCGTAAACGCAACATTTATAGCTGATCATCCTGATATCAGACAGATATTAGAAGCTAATTTACAGCTACTTAAACAACAACTAGCACAAGGTGGACTTCAACTAAATAATTGTTTTGTAAACTTAAATATGAATTCAAACAAGTTTTATTCTAATTCATATAATAACTCTAAAAAACAAAATAAACTAGATACTTTTAATTTTGATACAGAAGATCATAACATTAATAATATAAATTTAACTAATAACCATATTCAAGTTCTCAAAAATGGATTACATCTCATTATTTAATTTAAGGAGAGATGGACTATGATCACAAACTATCTAAACAGCGAAATATTAGGTCCGAAAAATATATCGCAAACAACTACTCAAATAACTAATAATGAAAATAATTCAACACTAGAAGAAAAAATTGAAAAATTGAAAAAGGATCCAAAAGAAAGAACAACTTTATCAGAAGATGACTTTATGAAATTGTTTATAACACAACTTGAATATCAAGATCCAATGCATCCTATGAACAGTGAACAAATGGCAACCCAAGTAGCACAATTTAACTTAGTAGATCTTATGTATAAAAATAATGAATCAATGGAAAAACTTGTAAAAGCAGATACTGATAGAACTAGATTGGATACTGTCTCACTTTTGGGTAAATTTGTACGTTACAAAGGGGATCAATTGTATGTAGACAAAAATGGTCCTAAGCCATTTCAATTTGATTTAGCAGATCCTGCAGCTCAATGTATTTGTGTAATTACAGATCAAAGTGGAAGAATTATAAAAAATATCAACCTTGGTCCACTCTCATCTGGTAATCATAAGCTGTCTTGGGATGGTACAAATGATAATGGTGATAAGGTAAAACCAGGTACATATACAATCCATATAACTGCAAAGGATATAAAAGGTAAACAAGTAAAAGTAACTGATTGGACTACAGGTATTGTTTCTTCAGTGGAATATCCAAAGGATGAAACAGCTTTACCACAATTATTGTTAAATAATGGAGCAGCTAAAATAGACTTGGGTGAAATAGAAAAAGTAACTAATTAAAATCTAATTATAGAGGGGGTCTAATATGGGCTTAACAAGCTCTCTGTATTCAGGAGTAAGTGGTCTAATAAGCATGGGTTCTGCCATGCAAGTAATAGGTGACAACATATCAAATATAAATACTATGGGGTTTAAGGCTGCAAGAGCAACATTTCAAGACATTATGGCACAAACAATAAATACCGCTCGAGGAGGATCTCAAGTAGGTCGTGGCTGTTCTCTTGCTGATGTATCACCTATATTTAGCCAAGGCTCATTTGAAAGTACATCCTCTCCTACAGATTTAGCAATAGCAGGACAGGGATTTTTTATATTAAGTGATCCTAAGATAGAAAACAGTACCTACTATACTCGTGCTGGAGAATTCCATGTAGATCAATATGGATACTTAGTTAATCCTGCAGGACTTAGAGTCCAGGGGTGGAAAATGGAAACTCAGCCTGATGGTAAGGCAGAGATTGTTGGAAGTATAACCAATATACAAATATCTAACTCTTCTCCACCTGTTGCGACCACACAAGCAACTGTTGCAGTAAATCTAGACAGTAGGGTTACTGGTCCTGTAAGTGATAATACTCTTTCCGCTGATTGGGTAGCAAATGCTGGCACTCTTACCCCGGATGTAAACTATGAATATAAAACTACATTTAATGTATATGATAGCTTAGGTAACACCCATGAGTTAACTATTTATTTTGATAGAACTAAACAAGAAAGAGAATGGGAATTTCTTATAACAATGAACCCAGATGATGACAGAAGCGGTATTACAGGTCCTGCTAAAGGGATGTTAATGAGAGGTTATATAAAATTCACACCCCAAGGACAAATAGATTCAATATATGATAAAAATGTATCTAATCTAAAAATAGATGTGGATGGAGACGGAGTAAACGACCAACTTGCTACACCATTTGCAATAGAGGATCTAGACTCAATACCTGCTAGTGGACTCCCTATTCAGATTACAGCCTCATCAACTGGTACTACAAGTGACTATCTAATTACCTCTTTTGATCCGACAACTAGTACTGTAACAGTAAAGGATCCCTCAACAGGAACAGTTTGGACAGATGTGCCAATTGTAACAAGTACCACTAATATTAGACGATACACATTGCATGTATTAGGCTGGCAGGCAGATTTAGATGCAAATGGAAGCAATGATACTCTTGATACACCAATTGATATTGAAAAACTATATAAAAATGAGCTTCCACCAGGTGGACTAACAGTAAGCTTTGACAATGGAAAAACAGCAACAATATTAAGCTATAACCATGATGATCAAACAGTAGATATAGATTATAATGGTACAATATATAATGATATTCCTCTTACAACTGGTGGGGCGTGGGAACCTGTCTCCTATGGAGATCATAACTATCCGCAATTAAAGGCATATTTTCTACCACCTTCTGGTATAGTAGATCAAGTTACTAAACAGGATTATTCCGCACAACTTATTGAAATGGATTTTGGAGCAAAGGCAAATGTAAGTGTTACTACTAATACTGCTGGAGATAAAATCTATACTGTAAATGGTTGGGAAACAGAAGCAATTACTACTACACAATATGCTAATAGATCAAGCACCCTATTTTATGATCAAAATGGTTTTGGTGCAGGATTTCTTCAGTCATTACATGTAGACTCAGAAGGGGTAATCTCTGGAAGTTATTCAAATGGACGTATTATATCTCTTGCTCAAGTGGCGCTTGCAAGATTCCCAAGCCCAACGGATTTAAGTCGTGAAGGTGGTAATCTATGGAGGGAAACAACAGCTTCAGGAGCCCCAGTAACAGGACCTCCACGTACAAATGGACTAGGCTCTATTGCATCAAATGCTCTTGAACAATCTACAGTAGATATCAGTACTGAATTTGTAAAATTAATTACTACCCAGCGTGCATTTCAGGCAGACTCAAGGATCATTACTGTAACAGATCAGATGCTTAGCGAACTACTTAATATGAAAAGATAGTCACTATAACCAAAATCTCTTCTTTAAAGAGGTATAGCTTTTTTGCTATACCTCTTTTTATTTTTTTAGTTTTGTAGTATCTATAACTTGCAAAATCCATTAGCTTTGTATAAGTAAGTGCAACTAGATCCTGAAAAGAATCTCTAGGGATTAAGTTGTATTCATATTAAGGAGTCTAAAATGCCAAAAGCTATTCGTTGGAAAGTTGCTTTAGTAGTTTTTCTTTTTGTGCTTGCAATAATTTTAGTTTTGCCATCTTTTACTAGTAACCTTCCCAAGTGGTATAAGAAGGTCATCTATAGTCAAGGATTAAGATTGGGGCTTGATCTTCAAGGGGGAATGAACCTTATACTTAAGGTTGATGTTGATCAAGCAGTTATAAATGCACTTAATAACTCTGCTAGAGATCTAAAAGAAGCCTTAAAGCATAGACATATATCCGTAGTTGAACTACCAAGTCCTAAAAAGGGTGAAGTAGTATTTTCTCTTCCCAATAAAAGAGCGCTTGCTGAAGTCAAAAATTTATTAAATAATGAATTTTCTGATCTAGAAATTGTCTCTATAAATGATCAAGGCAATTTCCCTAAAATTACCCTTAAATTATCTCCTAAAGAAGAAAAATTTATACGGGATAATGCAGTAGAACAGTCACTTGAAATAATACGGAACAGAATAGACCAATTTGGAGTAACAGAGCCTGTCATTGTAAGAAGAGGAAAAGATGAAATAGTAGTACAGCTTCCTGGTATTAAAAATCCTAAAAGAGCTATAAAACTAATTGGAGAAACCGCTCAACTTGAATTTAAACTCGTAGATGACTCTGCTAATATTGATCTAAATCGCCTAATAGAACAAGCCATAGAAGATGGACGACTTTCTCCTTCTCAAGAATTCAATAGAAAAGCTGTAAATAAAGCACTTAAAGGAGAAATACCTCCTGGTGACTCCGTATACTTTATGGTTAGGACAGATCCTCAAACAGGAAGACGATATAAGGTTCCTATATTACTCAAAAATAAAACATTAATGACAGGGGATGCAATTAAAACTGCCCATGTAAGAATAGGCGGACCATATAACCAACCTTATGTATCTCTAACACTTACAGATAGAGGGGCAAGGATATTTGAACAAATAACAGGAGCAAACGTAGGGAAACGTCTTGCAATAGTACTTGATGGAGTGGTTCGCTCTGCACCAGTAATAAGAGAAAAGATAGCAGGGGGACACGCTCAAATTACAGGCTCCTTTACACATGAAGAAGCAACTGACCTTGCAATTGTCTTAAGGGCGGGAGCACTTCCTGCACCAGTCAAAATTATACAAAATGTAACAGTTGGCCCAAGTCTTGGTAGAGACTCTATTGAAAAAGGTATATTTTCTGGTCTAGTTGGTGCTGCTATAGTCTTATTGTTTATGATTGTCTATTATAGGCTCTCTGGTTTTATTGCAGATGTAGCACTGCTTCTAAATATCTTATTCCTTATGGCAGTCCTTTCTGCCTTTCATGCTACTCTTACCTTACCAGGAATAGCAGGTATCATCTTAACGATTGGTATGGGAGTTGACTCAAACGTTCTTATCTTTGAACGAATGCGAGAAGAAAAGGCTCTTGGCAAATCACTTCATGCCTATATAGATGGTGGATATGATAAAGCATTTTGGACAATTGTTGATGCACACGTAACTACGCTTATTACAGCCCTTGCTCTGTTCCTCTTTGGAACAGGACCAATCAAAGGCTTTGCTGTAACACTTTCTGCAGGTATCATTATAAACTTATTTACTGCAATATTTGCTAGTAGAATTGTTTATGACTGGTTACTCGCCAAAAAGGCAATTAAAGATCTCTCTTTCTTACACGTTGTAGAAAATACACACATAGATTTTATTGGTAAGAGATACATAGCATTTGGACTTTCTGCAATACTTGTAACCCTTGGAATTATTGGTTTTATTCAAATCAATAGAGGCAAAGCAAATTTAGGTGTAGATTTTACTGGTGGTACTATGGCTCAGTATAAGGCTGATAAAGCCTTTAACCTCGAAGCTGTTAGAAGAGCTATGGAAGAAGCGGGTATAAAGGGCTATTCATTACAAGATGTTCCTAAAGAACATATACTTATAGTAAAGATTAAAAAATCAGAAGCAACAGTACAAAATATTGATGTAAAGATTACAAAAGCTCTCAACTCTAAAATACCAGGGGTACACTTTAGCTTACAAAGTAAATCTGAAATAGGTTCTGCAGTAAGCAAGGATCTAAGACAAAAAGCAATAATTGCAATTGCTATATCAATGGCTGGTATTATCATCTACTTAGCATTTAGATTTAACTTAAGTTTTGGTGTTGCAGCTGCAATTGCTACATTTCATGACGTCCTAGCAGTATTGGGTGTATTTTTTATTCTCAATAAAGAGATAAATCTTTTAATTGTTACTGCACTATTGACTCTTGCAGGTTATTCACTAACAGATACTGTTGTTATATTTGACCGAATTAGAGAAAATCTAAGACGACATAGAAAGATGCCATTTGATGAAATAATAAATCTAAGTGTTAATGAGATGTTAGCGCGTACCATTATTACATCTCTTACAACACTAATGGTTATTGTATGTTTATTCTTGTTTGGTGGTGTAGTAATACATGACTTTGCATTTGCTCTAATGATTGGTGTTATTGTAGGTACTTATTCCTCAGTATTTGTTGCAAGCCCAATAGTCTATTTATGGCACAAAGGACAAAGGCCTAAACAGATATAGGATATAAAAGCCATGAAACAGGTCTTGGTAATAGAAGGTGGATATAATCTTCAAGGCTCAATTAAAATAAGTGGGGCTAAAAATGCAGCTCTACCAGTACTTGCTGCTACACTTTTAGCCCAAGGTAAATATTTAATAAAAAATTGTCCTGAACTTTTAGATGTAAAAACTTTCTCAGAACTATTAAGACAATTGGGGGCAACAGTAAAACCAGAAAAAATCTATGATGAAGATGGCTCAATGGATCTATGGATCGATACTAGCTCTGTCAATTCATTTAAAGCCCCTTATGAACTTGTAAGAACCATGAGGGCCTCTGTATTAGTCCTTGGCCCATTAGTAGCTAGTATGGGAAAAGCTAGAGTTTCTATGCCTGGAGGCTGTGCAATAGGAGAAAGGCCAATAGATTTACATCTAAAAGGTCTTGAACTTATGGGGGCCAAATTAGACCTTAAGGAAGGCTACATAGAAGCAAAAGCAAGGGGTGGGCTAAAAGGCGCAGAAATAGCGTTTGATGTTCCCACTGTAACAGGTACAGAAAATTTAATGATGGCTGCAGTAACTGCCAAAGGTGAAACCGTACTTCGCAATGCAGCCAGAGAACCAGAAATTGTATGCCTTGGTAAAATGCTGTGTGCAATGGGAGCGCAAATAAGTGGATTAGGAACGGATACAATATATATAAAAGGTGTTAAAAAACTCTCTCCAACACAATGGGAAATAATACCCGATAGGATAGAAGCAGGCACATATTTAATGGCAGTTGCAGCAGCAGGAGGAGAACTATTTTTAAAAGATGCAGATGCTTCTTTATTGGAAGCAGTAATTTCTAAGCTAAAAGAAACAGGATTAAAAATAGTCATAGAAAAAGATGGCATATTTTGTAAAAAGAGAGGACGTCTTTCTGCAGTAGATGTAAAAACTCTACCATATCCAGGATTTCCTACAGATTTACAAGCCCAGATCATGGCAATTATGACAACAGCTAAAGGACTAAGTGTAATTACAGAAACTATATTCGATAAAAGATTCCAGCATGTAGCTGAACTCAAAAGATTAGGAGCAGATATAAGGATAGAAGGAAGAAGCGCTATAATAAAAGGTATCAGACAACTTAATGGCGCCCCTGTTGAAGCAACAGATCTAAGAGCAAGTGCTTCTCTTGTAATCGCTGGACTTGGTGCAAAAGGTAAAACAGTTATTGATAATATTTACCATTTAGATCGAGGTTATAGTCGTATTGAAAAAAAACTTTCTTCTGTTGGCGCTAAGATATGGCGAGAACCTAAAAAAAGTGAAACCAGTTAACTATTCAAACTTTTATATAAATATCTTTTATGCGATAATATCTGCTATATTATTAAAACTTACGTTTCCACCCTTTTATCTAGAACCTTTAGGTTTTATTGCTCTTATCCCTATTTTAATTGCAATAAAATATAGTACACCAAAAGAGTCCTTTTATTTAGGATTAACATTTGGTTTGATTTTTTTCTCTACGCTTTTGTGGTGGATAATCCCTACTATCTCACACTATGGTGATATCCCTATAATATGTTCAACTGCAATACTTGGATGCTTAGTGGTTTATCTATCTCTTTATCCTGCAATCTGGGCATATATTTGTTCAAAATGGATATTTCAAAAAGATACTATTACAATTGTAGATATCTTAAATATATGTAGTTTATGGGTAGTTCTGGAATGGCTAAGAGGACATTTATTAACAGGTTTTCCATGGGGCATACTTGGTTGTTCTTTGATAAATTGTCCTACACTAATACAAACCGCCTCCTTTTTAGGCATGTATTGGATTTCATTTTGGGTTATGTTGATAAATTGTTTATTATCTATAGGAATCTTTTATATTACTCAATATAAAAACTACCTAAAATCAACAAGTTATCTAATATTAACATTGATTATACTATCATTGTTCTGGGGTAGTGGAAAATATCTAATAAAAGAAACCAAAAAACTAGACAGTAAATACCCCCAAATAGAAGCTGTAGCGATTCAAGGGAACATCCCTCAAGATAAAAAATGGAGTTCTAAGTTCCAAAATGATACATTTAATCAATACAGAAAATTAACAATTTCAGCGATAGATAAAATAAAAATCTTAAAAGCCAATAGAACTAAACACTTAACGATTCTTGTAGTTTGGCCAGAGACAGCTATGCCATTTTTCTTTCAGGATCCATCAACTCTAAGGGAAAAACTTTTAGATCTAGCCAAAGCTAGCCATTGTCTAATCCTTTTTGGAGCTCCAGCTTACAAAATATTACCTGATGGGAAGGCCGAAAAGATTAATATTAAATACTTTAATAGCGCATTTTTAGTAAGTCCTACAGGTATTGTATTAGGAAGGTATGATAAAGAGCACCTTGTCCCATTTGGAGAATACCTACCCTTTGGCTATCTAACCTCATGGGCACGAAAATTAATCGGATCTATAGGAGCTTTTAGTGCAGGAACTAAACCTAATCCTCTTTGTTGGCACAATATAAAAATTGGTGTCCTTATATGTTTTGAGTCAATCTTTCCAAAGATTGCTAGACAATTTATAAAAAATGGAACAAACTTACTAACTGTAATTACAGATGATGCGTGGTTTGGGAACACCAGTGCACCATATGAACATGCAGACATGTCAGTATTTAGAGCTGTTGAAACTAGAAGATATATCATAAGAGCTGCTAACACAGGAGAAAGTCTTTTTATTACTCCTTGGGGAGAAAAGCTTGAAAATACCCCTCTTTTTAAAGCTACTTGGATAGCCAAAACTGTAAGACTTAGAAGTGATATTACACTTTATGATAAGATAGGTGATAATTGGATATGGCCTTTTTTGTTGCCAGTTATATTTAACCTGTTAAAATCACAAAATATGTTTACAATAAAAAGGACTCTTTCTTAAAAATTGAACCTCAAAATGTCATTTGGTATATAACTTGCTTCTTTTTAAATAAATGGCTCGAAAAAAAAAGATAAAAATCAAAGATCATAAAATATTTATATATATTATTGGAATAAATACCCTCCTTATATCCCTCGCGGTAGGGGCACTAATCGTAGGCTACCTACTTTTAGGATTACCTAATATTTCATCCATCCGATCTTATCGTCCACCAATGACAACTGTTATAGAAGACTGTACAGGGCATCCAATTGCCTATATCTTTAAACAATATAGGTGGCCTATACCATTTTCACAAATACCTCCTACTTTAATCCATGCCTTTTTATCTGCCGAAGATGCTAGATTTTATGAACATCCAGGGATTGATCTATGGAGCATATTTAGAGCCCTTATAAAAAATGTAGAGGCAGGACATATCGTACAAGGAGGCAGTACAATTACACAACAGGTTACAAGAAGCTTGCTTCTTTCTCCTAAAAGGACCTTACTTCGTAAGATAAAAGAAGCAATTTTAGCCTGGCAAATAGACCATGTACTTACTAAGAACCAAATCCTAACAATTTATCTCAATCAAATATATTTAGGTGAAGGCGCTTATGGAGTGGAAGCTGCTGCAAGGGTATATTTTGATAAACATGTAAACCAACTGGATCTTGCACAATGTGCCTTAATTGCAGGTCTTACACCTGCACCAAGTAGATTTGACCCATACAAACATTTAGATTTAGCTAAAAAACGTCAGGCCTATGTCTTAAAAAGAATGGTTGAAGAAGGTTATATAACTCTCAAACAGGCTCAAGAAGCATATAACGAACCCCTTCATCTAAAAAGAGAAAAGCTTAATCCTCCTCCAGGTACAGGGTATTTCTTTTCTGCTCTTATGCAAGATTTAATACAAAGATATGGCCTAGAAAGATTAAGAACAGATGGATTGACCATTATTACCACTCTTAATCCCAAGTGGCAAAAAATAGCAGCAAAGGAATTAAAAAGGGGTATAAGAGCTGTTCTTAGAAGACATCCAGATGATAAAGATATGAAAAAAAGCATCCAAGGTGCAATTGTAGTTATGGATGCTAAAACAGGTGCTGTTAGGGCACTGATTGGGGGGAAAGATTATAATAAAACCCAATTTAACAGAGCTATACAGGCAAGAAGACAACCAGGTTCTTCTTTTAAACCAATAGTATATGCAGCAGCAATCTCAAAAGGAGTTATAAGACCTAATAGTTTAATAATTGACGATCCCATATCTTTACCTGGTGCTAACCCAAATCAACCCTGGAGGCCAGAAAATTTTGAGGGATTCTTCCATGGGCCTGTTACAGTAAGAACAGCTCTTATACACTCCATAAATATCATTGCAATAAAAATTGCAATGCTTGTGGGATTACATCCTATACTAACTCTTGCCCATAACTTAGGAATAACTGTCCCATTAGCCCATAATTATTCTATTGCTTTGGGTTCCTCTGGAGTCCCTTTAATACAAATGGTACAAGCATATTCGGTTTTTCCTAATGAAGGCAAAGTTGTTGCACCTCAATTCGTAGAAAAGATTATAGATAGAGATGGTAATGTATTAGAACAGCTTACTCCCCAAACAAGACAAGTATTAGACCCTGTTACAGCATACGAAATGGTAGATCTATTAAAAGGGGTGATACAAGATGGAACAGGTAGATTTGCCAAAAGACTGCATAGACCTGCAGGGGGCAAAACAGGTACAACAGATTGGTGTAGAGATGCATGGTTTATAGGATTTACTCCCAATATTGTTACAGGAGTATGGATTGGTAGAGAAGACAATCAGCCTTTAGGTAAAAGAGAAACAGGAGGAAGAGTTGCTTGTCCTGTATGGACATGGTTTATGGAAAAGGCACTAAAAAATACTCCAGTCCATAGCTTCCCCATTCCTGAAGGAATAGCATTTGCGCCTGTAAATCAAAAAACAGGAGAGATATCTTTACCAAATAAAAAAGGGATTATATGGCAGGCACTGAGGGTTTGTAATTTACCACCCCTTACACCTCCTCAGCAGAATTCAAGCCTGCCATCATGGATACATATACCAGGGCTTCCTTGGTTTAACGAGTAGAGGTCTTTCTAGGAATATCTTTTAGGTCTTCCTTTAATACATATAAGACTTGAAATTCCTTTTTAAGTTCTTCAACCATCTTATCTAATTTAGACTGTTCCATGTCTTTTATACGAACGTATACCTCTCTTCTTCCAGGACCAACATGATCTTGACAAGTTAAAACACTTACCATTCTACCGCCTAGCTGGGAAAGTTTTGATAATAAGTTTGTAAGATACCCGGGCTTATCTTCCAAGTCAAAAGCAAGTTGAATAGGACCTCTATAAATACCTGTAATACTTATCATTACCTTGAATATATCTGTTTGAGTAACAAGTCCAATTACATGATTTTCATCATCTACAACTGGCATACCAGATATTCTATTTTCAAGCATAATAACAGCAGCTTTTTCAACAGAATCATTCTCTCTTAAGGTAAGGGGATTGGGAGTCATTATATCTTTTACTTTTATCTCGGATAAGAGATAATACAGCTCATGAACATCTAATGAGGTGGCTTTAGATGGTGCAGCTTCTTTTATATCCCTATCACTTACAATACCTACTAATTTATTTCTCCTGACCACAGGTACCCGTCTAATTTTATGTTCTTTTAAAAGTTGAGTTACTTTCATTATAGAAGTCTCTTCATCTACTGTAATTGGGTCTGTGGCCATCCACTCTTTTACTAACATAAGAAAATCCTCCAATAACAGTCTTGATTAGGCTAACCCTGCATCATCTACTAATAAAGCTTATCCTTGTCAAGGATAGATATTTTAATTATAGCATAAATCTTATAAAAATTCTAAATAAGTTTAATAAAAGCCTCTAGCTGCCGATAATAAAAACATAATTACTCTAATTTAATAAAAGTAATAAAAAGGGAGAGAAATCTCTTATGGATGTAAAAATTATAAATCCATTCCTTGAAGCAGCACAAAATGTTATAAATACTATGGCGAGATTAGAAACGAAAGTAGGGAAACCTTATATTAAAAAAGATAGTTCCTCTTTAGGTGATGTATCTGGTATTATTGGGATTACAGGAGATGCAAGTGGATCTTTCTCTATAACTTTTACAGAATCTTGTATCAAAGCTATAGTAAGTAATATGTTAGGGATGGAAGTAACAGAACTAAACGACGATGTAAAAGATGCTGTTGGTGAACTTACTAATATGATATGTGGTGATGCTAGAAGAAGACTTGAAGAACAAGGTATAAAACTTGTGGGAGCTATCCCTACAATTATAGCAGGTAAAGGACACTCTATAACACACATGGCCAAAGGACCTATTCTTGTAGTTCCTTTTGAAACACCTAATGGACCTTTTGTAATAGAGCTTGCACTAGAAAGTAATTAATCTTTTAATTTATATACTTAGTCTCACGATTTTGTTGTTTATCCTGAAAAATAAGAGATGGAGAACCCTTATCATAATATGCGTTTTTTATAGCTGCCATTAACTTCTTATCTAAGGGGTTAAGTATAACCGCACTTAATCCTGCATTAATAAGGTAATATATCAATCTTTGATGGATTTTTGATCTTTCTCCAGGTAAAAAACCAATTGAAATATTTGAAATAGCACATATTGTCTTTATAGGTTCTAAACGAAGTTTTGGAATCCATTTTATAGCCTCTAAGATAGGACCCAAATCTATACTTATGCTTGTTAATTCCCAAGCAAAGGGATCTACTCTACTCGTTAACACAGGATCTAAGAAAAGACGTCTTAAGGGAAACTCATTCTCGTCTGCAATTTCTAAAACCCATTCAGCCAATTGTAAATATTCATCCAAACTGTAGGGTCTAAAACCCTCTCTTAATAAAAGCACAACAAGATTTGCATCAAAGCACTTAGCAGCAGACATGGCTCTAGGCAATATAAAAGGATCACAGGTTACAGCATTTATTGTAGGCCGTCCTTTATGAACTTTTAATCCATCTGGAATGTTGACAATATTTGAAAATAGAAACAAAGGAACATCTACCTCATCCTGTACTATTTCTACAAGCCATGGAAGAACTTGAGCAACTTTTTTACCTGGACCTAAATTTATATCAAGAGCTTGTGCTCCTGCCTCTACTTGAAGCCTGGCGATTTCTCTAATAGTCTGCGCATCTTTTTCTTGAATTGCTTTATAAATTCTGGGATTTAAGATGTTTATCTTTTCTCCAATAATTAACATACTTTTTTCCCTTAATCTTTAATCTTAGTTAATAAACTACCCCAAAATAGAAACCTATAATTCTAAGTTAAATAATTTACGATTAAAATAGATATCTAAAATACCATATACTACTATTATAATCGCAACAGAATATACTGTATATTTCAAAGCTAAAACAAAATTAGCTTTCCAATATAAAAATATCAAAAATAAAATTAACATAATAGGTAAAATTATATACTTTTTTATCCAACTTAAGTCTATCCCACCCTTATGTAATGCCAACAGATCTAAACCTTGTACACCAAATTCTATACATAATATTAATAAAATAATATTTAAACAATCTGGTATATAGCTTAAAACAGCTAATATAGCAAGTGGCATAGTAACAGATAACAACAAACTAAATAAAGTATAATATCCATGTTGTAAACAAAGAGGTAAACTAACTATAATATACTGTAAACCAGAAGCTAAAGTAATAATTAAAATTATTAAACCATAAATTAAACAAGTATATCTTATATCAAAGAGATATCGAATCAACATTGCAAAGATTATAAAACCTAAAAATATTAATAGTTTTTTTGACAAAATTCTATATTTTAAATATCTTATTACAATTAATATACAAGCTATAATAAAAAAAATAGCTAAAAAACATTCTAAAATCAATTTAGAAGTAAATGTAGCAGTAAGTAGTATTAGCCCTCCCCCGGTCATTTGAAGAGTAGTTTTTATTTTAGCCAATTCGGTAACACTTAATACTTTTGTTCCTTCCCCTGTAAAACGCCTTAACTCTGTAACAATAAACTCTCTTAAAAAGATTAACCATATAAGCCATAATGGTAAAATTTTTAGCTTGACTAATGGCAAAAATAAAACAGCAACAAATATTTTATCTGCAATAGGATCAAGGAGTTTACCAAGAGCAGTAGTTCCATATTTTCTTGCAAGAATTCCATCAAAGTAATCAGTAAATCCTAGTATAGCAATCAAGACTAGAGCACTTATTCTTTGCCATATACCTTGAAATATTAAAAAATATGGAATAGGCAAAAGTACAATACGAAGGATTGTTAAATGATTCGCCTTTATTCTCATAATATCTGTAATCAGACGTTTAGAGTAAACATTAATCTTTCTACCAATTTTATTACTTTATCCCTAAAAAATCTTAATTGCTTTAAGGCCCCTTCAATATTGTAAGATGGTGGATGTATTTCTATTTGAACCCATAAAGCTTCACAAAAATACCATGTACATCTAAAAGGCCTATATAGTCTTGGGATACTACATCCTGTATATGATAAAAATTGACAAGAACTATTTATATCCCGACTAAAATCATAATCAGGAAGTTCAATATTAAGAGCCCAAAATAATATTATATCTTCTCGATTAGGTAATGCAAATTTTTGACGACAACAAACTGTACCACAATAAGGGCACACTTTTGAAGTAAAAGATTCAACTACAGGATCAAGACTCAACATACACATTTTATATTTTTGAGCAGTCTCTTTTATTTCTGGATAATTGGACACATTAAGCCTTGTAAAAAAGGACACCAATTTATTAAACTTTTCTTGATAAGAATTGAGTTCTGGATCTAAATCTATTTCCAGAAGCCTACTAACTTCTGCCTCTGGCATAGTTCAAACCTATTATTCAATCTCTTTTTTAGAAGCTTTCTGTTTAAGCCTTATCTGTCTACTAGTTAATCTTTTAGTCCTTATTCCTAAAAGTTTATTAAAAAAATCTCTTACTATACTAAAATAGTATCCATCGGAAAGAGAGGCTATTTTATAACGTTCTTCACCAGGAATCATATAAAACTGATTTGATTTAGATCTGCTCTCACTTATTACCCACTCAAGCTCTGAAGGTGGACAAATCGGATCTCTTGCACAATGCAAAAAGAGCACAGGTTTTGAAAATAATTTTATATTTGCAATGATATTAAAGGGATCTTTAGAATATTTCTGTTTTATATCTATCCCAAAATATGAAAGATATTGAAATGCATCTTTAAACCCACTCTCAAAAATTAATGCCAATATATTTTGTTGCCATTTAACAGCCAAAGTTAAAGCCACTACTGCTCCTAAAGACCTTCCTGCAATTACAATAGGACCATTAATTAAATAATTAACCCTATAATTCACAAAACTTTTAAAGATATCATTACAAAAATTGATAACTCCTCCAATATCTTTCGTATCAAGAAGCCTTTTCCATGGCTCTATATAGCTAAGATTTATTCCTTTATCATAAAAACCATTTGCTAATAGTTCATCTTTATCATCATCTATACATTCAGGAGCAATATAAAATATATGCGGTTTTGTTTTATCTACAATAAAATGTTTTATAATATTGCTTGACTCTCCTACTAGCGCCTCTTTAAAAACTGTATTTTGAATAGTTGGCTCTTCTAGAATATTAAAATTTACTCTTTCCACCAGTTTCGCCTCTCCTCATATTCTTTAAGTTTCTTTTTAATCGTTAACTTTGCAAAATTAGGATGTCCCATATACTTAAGTACATGTTCTTTTAATTTTTCTGATAAACTTTTAAGAATTTCTTCTTTTTCTCTTTCATCAATAAAATTTCTCTCTTTTGTTAATTCAAAATATACAATCTCTCCACATGCCTCCACAAATTCTTCATAAGTAACACCTTGTGTAGAGATTGACTCTAAATATTGTTTGTCCACTTTTATAGGAATCCTTGCAAGGAGACCGACAAACCATCGGTCTCCCGCAACTCTTTTTGAATAATCTAATAATTCTAAAGTTAAACCATTTGGCAATGTCAATTTTTCTATAATCTTGCCTTTATGTGGATCAAGCGCCATCTTTCCTCCAATTGCTTATTTAATGTTTAAACGCCCTTTGGCCTGTAAATACCATTGCAACAGGAGGATCAGCCTCATTACATGCCTCAATAGATTCCCAATCTCTAATTGATCCACCAGGATGCACAATTGCAGAAACACCTTGTCTAATACCAACATCCACACCATCTCTAAATGGGAAAAATGCATCAGATACCATAACAGATCCAGGCAGTCCTGCTTTGTCTTCTTTTACTTTTTGATCTATTGCTTCTTTATCTGCAGGATCTCTTTGCCCTTTCATAACTTCAAGTTCAAGTTGTTTATATGGAATACCATAAGTATCAAAACAGACTATATCTGCATATTTTGTATATGCCTTATAAACAGCTATCTCTGCAACTCCAACTCTATCCTGCTCTCCTGTTCCAATTCCTACTGTAACACCATTTTTAACATATAATACAGAGTTTGAAGTAACTCCCTGCTCAACAGCCCAGCCAAAGATTATATCTTCATATTCCCTCTCATCAGGAAGTCTTTTAATCTTATAAACCTTACCTTTATATTCACATTCTGCAGGTATTAAATCCTCTTTACTACGGATCTTATTTATAGGAGACTGTTGAATAATTAATCCTCCATCTATAAGGCTCTTAAAATCTACAAAACGCATATCCCAATATTGTTCAAGTTTATCAATTCTGGAGATCTGAATAATACGTAAATTTTTCCTTTGAGCTAAAATCTCTATAGTTCCTTCTTCAAAAGAAGGAGCACATACTACCTCAAAATACTGCTGACTAATAGCCTCTGCTGTTGCTTTATCCACAGGACGATTAAGGGCTACACAGCCACCAAAAGCAGCAATTCTATCTGCCCTAAATGCCTTAGTAAAGGCATCTTCAAGGCTCTCTCCATAAGCAACACCACATGGATTATTATGCTTTACAATAACTGTGGCAGGTTTTTTCATCAAAAACTTCAACACATTAAGTGAATTATCTATATCTGTAAGATTAATCTTACCCGGATGTTTTCCTGCTTGAATCATATCTTCTTCTGTAATAGAACTTACAAGTCCATTGCCTGGTTCTATATATTTACATTCCCCAAGCACTAAGTTACCATTCACAAGTTCATAAAGAGCAGCCTGTTGGTCAGGATTTTCTCCATAACGAAGCCCTCTTACCTCAATTTCTCCTGTTTGCTCATTTTTGATCTGCCAAGTCCTTTTTTTGTATACTAAGCTCTGATCACCAAAACTAATAGTGATCGTTTCAGGAAAAGAATCTCCAATAATCCTTTTATACATCTCTTTCATTTGTGCCATAAAAATGCCCTCCCCAAAATAATAGGCTTTTTAACATATTTATTGACTATATCTCTTATATACCTATTACGTCAATGAAAAGACGATATTTTGCAGTGACTATCTATTTTACTTGACTCTATAATTAAAAGATTCTAATTTGAAGTTAAAGTAGAATAATTAAAGGAGGAGGTAGAGATGAGTGAAATTATTAAAAACAAATGGTCAAAATTATTAGTTGGAGTTGGTACAATAGGACTTTTGTGTATAACACCTGTCAAACTCCATGCAGAATCAATGATGGCCCAGATAGGTAAAAATCTTGTCTATGGACTTTTTACACACCCGATACAAGCAGAAAAACAATGTCAAGAAAAGATGGCTAAAATGAAAGCTAGACCTCATATTATAGCTCAAATTCATTCACATCATATAACTATGGGATATATGGCACATCATACAGGGAAAATAGGACAAATGAAAAACCATAGATCTGGTACGATACCATCTAATTCTTCTAGTAGTAAATAATTTATACTGCTGGATATTGGTTTTATATTGGGGGGCTCTGTAAAACCAATATCCTTAATAACACGATAAAATAAGCCCCTATAAAAACCCCACAAAAAGTATTACTCCTATAAAATAAGTTCTAAGTTCTTAAGTTCTCTAAAGTTTTATTTTATTATTTTA
>Ga0256914_1000098_pt1 | contig 82283 bp, 74 predicted proteins | sample HulkmetaG_FD_191571 | JGI IMG/M metagenome (GOLD analysis project Ga0256914, IMG submission 191571) | Hydrothermal chimney microbial communities from Main Endeavour vent field at the Juan de Fuca Ridge, Pacific Ocean - Hulk | ecosystem: Environmental > Aquatic > Marine > Hydrothermal vents ...
AAAGGGGCAGAATGGTTTAAAAAATTCGGCACTGAAAACTCTACTGGGACAAAACTGTTAAGTATTTCCGGAGATTGCAAAAAACCCGGGGTCTATGAAGTAGAATATGGTATATCAATAAAAGATATACTCAAACTTGTTGAGGCCGAAGATGTCAAGGCTGTCCAAGTAGGAGGCGCTGCAGGAGCATGTATCCTGCCAGACGAATTCGACAGAAAAATAGCATATGAAGACTTACAAACAGGAGGCTCAATTATAATTTTTAACAAATCACGAAACATGGTAGACGTAGCAAAAAAATTCCTCGAATTCTTTAAAGAGGAATCTTGTGGGCAATGTACTCCATGTAGAGAAGGAATCCCCGTTCTGTTAGAAGGAATAGACATGCTCAAAAAAGGGGAATGCAGCAGAGACTACCTAGATGATCTACTATCCTTATCGGAAACCATGCAATGTGCTGCAAAATGCAGGTTAGGGCAATCTGCCCCAAGTCCTTTTTTAAATACAATAAATAAATTCAAAGAGGAATATAGTCTGTGTCAAACATATAAAAAAGAAAGGGTTTTCAATGGTTAAAGAATTTTCTTCATATAATACCTCTTGCGGTGTTCAAGTTGTGGATGAAGGGCTTAACCAAGAAAAGGTTACCCTTACAATAGACGGAACCAGCATAGAAGTTGCAAAAGGAACCACAATACTTGAGGCAGCAAGAAAGCTCAATATAAAAATACCAACACTATGTGAACATCCGGATTTGATCTTAGGAGGCGTCTGCCGTATATGTGTGGTAGAAATAAAAGGACAAAAAACACTTCAAACATCATGCTCTTACCCAGTAACAGAACCCATCGAAGTTATTACCTATTCACCTAAAGTGCGAAGGGCAAGGCATAATATAATTCAATTACTCTTAAGAAACCACTATGGTGAATGTTATTCTTGTGCGAGAAACAATAATTGTATTCTGCAGTCATTGGCAAAAGAATATGGAATTACAACATATAAATTCGGACATACAAAGGAACCTAAAAAAGGAAGAGATATGTCCTCGTTCGCGATAGAACGTGATATGAATAAATGTATACTTTGCCGTAGATGCGTAAGAACATGTCTTGATCTGCAAGAAGTAGGGGCATTGGAAGTAGTAGGGCGAGGTGCTAATACAAGAATATCAACTTATCTAGATAAACCTCTATCTGAGGTAATCTGTATCAATTGCGGGCAATGCATCAATAGATGCCCCACAGGAGCACTTAAGGCAAAAAGCCCTGCTGAAGCTATATGGGCTGCTATTGATGATCCTAACAAGCATGTTGTTATACAAACCGCACCTAGTCCACGTGCTGCTATTGGTGAAGAATTCGGACTTCCCCCTGGCACAAGTGTTACAAAAAAACTTAACACTGCAATAAAAAGAATGGGGTTTGACAAAGTCTTTGATACAAACTTCACTGCAGACCTTACCATCATGGAAGAAGGGACAGAACTCCTTCTTAAACTGAAAAAGGTATTAGTAGATAAAGACACATCTGTAAAACTTCCTCAACTCACTTCTTGTTCTCCTGGATGGGTAAAATATATAGAACATTTTTATCCTGAAAGATTAGAACATGTTTCAACAGCAAAAAGTCCTCAACAAATGTTTGGGGCAATTATTAAAACATGGTATGCAAAACGTAACAATATCGATCCTAAAAACATCATAAGCGTTTCGCTGATGCCATGCTCAGCTAAAAAATTCGAATGCGAACGGCCAGAGATGAATGACTCAGGATTTAAAGATGTAGACTATGCCTTGACCACCAGAGAACTTGCTGGCATGATAAAAGAATGCGGTATAGATCTGCCAAACCTGCCTGACTCGGACTTTGACGATCCGTTGGGAATAGGAAGTGGCGCAGGTCTTGTGTTCGGAGCAACAGGAGGTGTTATGGAAGCCGCTATAAGAACAATATATGAACTTGTTACAGGGGAAGAGGTCCCATTTGACGGGCTAAAAGTTACTCCTGTAAGAGGTATGTCCGGCATCCGTAGCGCAGAACTGCCAATAAAAAAAGCTGTAAATGAATGGAAATTCTTAGAAGGAGTAGTGCTAAAAGTCATGGTGGCACATGGTACTGCCAATGCAAAAAAGGTTATGGACATGCTATGTGAAGGCAAACTTGACTACTATCATTTTATAGAAATAATGGCATGCCCTGGTGGATGCCTTGGCGGAGGAGGACAACCTATACCTACCAGTCCAGAAATAAGAGAAGCAAGGGCAAAAGCAATATATGCCGAAGATGAAGGTCTACCTATAAGGAAGTCCCATGAAAATCCCATAGTAAAACAAATTTATAAGGAATTCCTTACAGAAGGACCATGTAGTGAACTAAGCCACAAACTTTTACATACACACTATGTAAAAAGAGGAAAACGCATAGAGTAACCCCCAAAAAAAGCGAGGTGGGAGAATGCAGTATAATCCAAAAGAAACCATTAAAGAATTCTCAAGGCTTATGGCAGACATAAGAAACACCGTCCCTGAAGGATATGATGCCTTCATAAAAGAAAAGATAGAAATCACAAAAGAAGGCATCCTCCCTGAGAAAATCAAATGGTTGCTTCTTTTGGTGGCAAGTGTCACAAAAAAATGCCCCGTATGCATACCAAAGGCCGTAGAACACTGTCTAAAAGCAGGATGGACAAAAAAAGAGATGCTTGAGGCCTGCATGGTAGCAGTCCTCGTAGGGGGGGCAAGCGTTATGACTTATGTAACAGTTGTTAATAAATCAATAGAAGAATTATCAAACGAAACATAACATCTATTCTGCACAAATCAACAAGGTTGATTTGTGCAATAAGACATAAAATGACCTGCGGTCAGGAAGATATACTTCTGAAGCCTAAGGGGAATAAGTAAACAGAGGTTACTGTAAAAGCCCTTTTATCCGCAGGTTACAGTCGGATAAAAGGGCTTTTTTAATGGAGAAAATATGAATAAACGACTCGGATTTGTTGGAATTATCATTGAAGATAGGAAAAAATATGCAGAGGAAGTAAATAAGATTTTATCTGATTTTGGCGAAATAATAATCGGTAGAATGGGTATGCCTTATAAAGAAAAGGGATGTTCCATTATAACCCTAATAATAGATGCAACAACAGATGAATTAGGAGCACTCACAGGCAAGTTAGGTTCTATAGATGGTATATCGATAAAATCTGCATTAAGCAAACAAACACCAAAACAATAAATTGCACAATTTAACCTGATTAAATTGTGTGAAATAAATTAAAGGCTATCAATAATGAGTAGTTATCGTATAGAAAAAGATCTTATAGGTGAAGTAAATATCGATGAGAAACAATATTGGGGAATACATACCCAAAGGGCACTAAATAATTTTGTAATAACAGGATATACTGTACCAGAGGAACTTATTAAGGCACTTGCTATTGTTAAAAAGGCATGTGCATTAACTAATGCCGAATTAGGTTTTCTGGATAAAAATAAGGCTGAGGCAATAACCAATGCATGTGATGATATTTGCGCCGGAAACTTAAAAAACGAATTTCCAATAGATGCACTGCAAGCTGGAGCAGGCACCTCTACTAATATGAACATAAATGAAGTCATAGCCAACCGTGCGATTGAAATACTAAAAGGAACAAAAGGCGATTATACAAAGATTCATCCAATAGAAGACGTAAACCTACACCAATCAACTAATGACGTATATCCTACTGCTGTAAAAATTGCTGCTATATTTGGGCTAAGAAGACTAAGTAAAAATATAGAAAAACTTCAAGGTGCATTCCAAAAAAAAGAAAAGCTATTTGCAGAAATAGTTAAAATAGGTCGAACAGAAATGCAGGATGCAGTGCCTATGACATTAGGTGCAGAATTCTCAGGATTTGCAGAGGCTATATCACGTGATAGATGGCGTATCTTCAAATGCGAAGAACGACTAAGGGTGGTCAATATCGGGGGCACTGCTATAGGCACAGGACTGACTGCCCCAAGGGAATATATTTTTCTCGTCATAGAAAAACTAAGAGCATTAACAGGATTGGGAATATGTAGGGCAGAAAATATAATAGGAGCAACGGCAAATAGTGATGAATTCGTAGAGGTATCAGGAATATTAAAAGCATTTGCATCAAATATAATAAAAATATCTAATGACCTAAGGATAATGAACATGCTTAAAGAGATATCGCTCAAAAAATTGCAGGCAGGCTCATCTATTATGCCGGGAAAGGTCAATCCTATTATATTAGAAGCAGCTATGCAAACAGGATTAAAGGTGATTGCCAATGATTTTCTAATAACAGAGGCCGCATCAAGGGCAAGCATGCAAATAAATGAATTTATGCCATTACTTGCCTTTTCCATACTGGAATCAATTAAAATCCTAAACAATATATCCATTATATTAGTTGATTATATTACAGAAATATCTGCCAATGAAGATATATGCAGGCAATATGTGGAAAATAGCCCTACTATAATTACTGCATTTCTCCCCTTTATTGGATATGAGAAGGCAGAACAACTTATAAAAGAATTTACTAATTCCAGTAAAACAAATATAAAAAACTTTTTGGAAGAAAAATTAGGCAAGGATATAGTAGAAAAAATATTATCGCCATATAGTTTAACTTCATTAGGATACAAAATAAATGAAAGAAACCCCTAAATCCCTTAGATTACAGATAGGAATCTTCGGAAGGACCAATGTTGGGAAATCTAGTTTTCTTAACATGGTAGCAGGACAAGATGTTGCTATAACCTCATCCGTAGCAGGCACAACAACGGATGTGGTAGAAAAAACCATGGAATTGCTACCAATAGGCCCTGTTGTGCTTTTAGATACTGCAGGCATAGATGATATATCTGAATTATCATCACATAGACTTAAAAAGACAAAAAAAATATTTGACCGGGCAGATATTGCCTGCCTCCTAACAGAACCTGACAAATGGGATGAATATGAAGAAAATATATTGCAAGAGGCAAAAAAAAGAAACATACCTGCAGTTGTAATTGTCAATAAAATAGATGCCGTTACTCCTTCCGAAACCTTTATCAACAACATAAAAAAGAAAAACAAAGACTTCATGCTTATATCATGCATTAACCGTGAAAAACGTGATAATTTTATTGATACCTTTAAAAAAATACTGCTGAGAATTTGTCCTGAAGACTTCCTATCCCCCCCTCCTCTAATAGGCGATCTGCTACCGTCTGGGGGAGTAGCTGTTATGGTAATACCCATAGATATTGAAGCACCGAAGGGCAGGCTTATCCTGCCACAAGTGCAGGCAATGCGCGATATATTAGATAATGATTCTGCAGCCCTCATTGTAAAAGAGAGAGAATACGCTAACATACTTCAGCGACTAAAAAGAAAACCTGATATTGTTGTATGCGATTCGCAAGTCGTGCTAAAAATGGTCGCCGATACACCTGATGATGTTAAATGCACGACATTTTCTATATTATTTGCAAGATATAAAGGAGATCTTATTGAAGCAGTAAAAGGCGCATGCATCATGGAAAAACTACATCATAATGACAAAATACTTATTGCAGAGGCATGCAGCCACCATGCACTAGAAGATGACATTGGCAGGGTAAAGATACCTAGATGGATACGCCAATATATTGGTGGTGATATAAAAATAGATGTATATTCTGGCAGAGACTATCCGGATAATCTTAGCGAATACAAATTAGTTGTCCACTGCGGCGGATGTATGCTCACAAGAAGAGAAATGCTTTATAGAATACATAAAGCAAAACAAGCAGGTGTTAGTATAACCAACTATGGAGTATGTATATCATATGTGCAGGGTGTATTAAAAAGAGTGTTATCTCCATTCCCTGCAGCAAAAGAAATCTTTATAACACAATCAAACAAATAAACTGTATAGCAAAAACTACCAAAAAAATTGACTAGGTTAATAATAACTAATTTTAGGAGAAAAAATGATTACAAATACATTAACTATCAACGAATGGATAAAAACTAGAATTAAACAGGATGAGATAGACAAATATTTATCTAACGGCAAAGATTTTATTAAGGATGAAGAGATCGAAGAAAAGATACGAATAAATAAAAATCCTGATGCAAGTAGAATAAAAGATATCCTTGCCAAGTCTTTGTCTATTGAGACACTTGATCCTGATGAAACAGCAGCACTTCTCAATGTAGAAGATAAAGATTTACTCCAGCAAATGGCAGAAACCGCTGCAAAAGTCAAACAAAAGGTCTATGATAACCGAATAGTAACATTTGCCCCATTATATATAGGCAACTACTGCGTAAATAGCTGTCTATATTGTGGTTTTAGGAAAGAAAACACCTTTGCACAAAGAAAAATCTTGTCCTTTGAAGAATTAAAAAAAGAAATAAAGGTACTTGCTGGAGAAATTGGACATAAAAGACTTATAGTAGTTTATGGCGAACATCCAAAAACAGATGCCAAATTTATAGCAGAAACATTAAAAGTCATATACTCTGTAAAAGTAAAAACAAAACACGGCATTGGAGCAATAAGAAGGGCAAATGTAAATGCCCCTCCATTTTCTATAGAGGAACTTAAACTTTTAAAAGAAGTAGGGATTGGAACATATCAAGTCTTCCAAGAAACATACCATCATCAGACATACACAAAACTGCACCCTAAAGGGACATTAAAAGGCAACTACCATTGGCGGCTCTATTGTATGCACAGAGCATTAGAAGCAGGGGTAGACGATGTAGGACTAGGTGCATTATTTGGTCTTTATGACTGGAAATTCGAGGTAATGGGATTACTATATCATTCCAGAGAACTAGAAAAAAGATTTGGAATAGGTGCACATACGATATCTTTTCCAAGGTTAGAACCTGCAGAAAACACCCCGTTTACCAGTAACCCTAAATGGAAGGTTAGTGATGAGGCCTTTAAAAAACTGGTTATGGTAATAAGGCTGTCAGTACCGCATACAGGCATGATTTTAACTGCAAGAGAACCTGCCCATATACGAAGAGAGGTTATACCCTTAGGGTGTACACAAATAGATGCTTCAACGCGTATTGGTATAGGTGCATACAGTGATAACTCAGAAAAACAAGAAGGCAAAAGACAACAATTTATTATAGGAGACGAACGAAGTCTAAATGAAGTCATCAAAGAACTTGCAGAAAAAGGCTACATAACATCATTCTGCACAGCTGGGTATAGATGCGGCAGGACAGGAGGATGTATTATGGAGCTGTTAAAAACAGGTAAAGAAGCTCAATTCTGCAAACTAAATGCTATCTTGACATTTAGGGAATGGCTTGATGACTTCGCATCAGCTCAGACAAAAGAAGCAGGAGAAAAAATTATACAAAAGGAAATCGATGAAGTAAAAAAAAATATGCCAAAGCTATACGAACCGCTAATGAAATATTATAATAGAATAAAGGCAGGAGAAAGAGATTTATATTTTTAAAGGACCTATAACTAAAATAAAAAAATTAAGCTCTACTTAATTTATCTTAACATCAAATAAGATCATAAAAAGTGGACCATATACTGATAATTTTCTACATAATAGTATTCATTTACGTTTTCTTTCATAAAAAAGAGGATAAAAGATTTAACAATCTATGGACAGCTTCAATAATTGCGGTTATATGGGGAATATTAGGTAAGGAACAATATAATTATAACAAAAATTTTCTAAAACTCGACAATATAACATTATTCCCCATATTTGCATGGGCATTAGGATTATTTTTTGTATATCAACTCTATAAAAAGATAGAAAAAAATATCCCTATCTTGCGTTTCCGAAACAAAATTTGCACCTTCATAACCATATACTGGACATGCCTAATCTGTATTGAGCTTATAGGATACCATATATTGGGAATAAAAAATCTTGCAACATCTCAATATAAGGGCATTCTATTCTTTGGATGTATCCACGCACCATGCTGGATGCAGATTGTATACTTTTCCTTAGGGCCCCTATATTTTATTACCTGCTATTTTGATGAAAAAATAGCTACAGTAACCTCTCAAAGGGGAAGCCCTCATCTGCTAAAATGCTATCCTAAAAATAAACCTCCATCAACATATAGTTAACGAGGGGTTTAAAGAAAAATATAACACAGCTTTCTATCATTTTTTTGGGTGTAAATATTGTTTTAAAACTTAAACCTATCATAGAAAAATCCTAAAAACAATATCGTTGACGACTCATGAACAGTATTATTCCCTCATCAATTTAGAAGCTTTCATATCATCTCCTAATCATAATTCTCCTTATCTCCCACATAATTAAACACTAGATATGTATATGCCCGATAATTAATATTAGGAAATGCTATAATAATATAAACATCCTTTCCATCATATGGTTGCAAAACCAATAAGTTTACCTTTGCCTGTGTTATAATCAATAATACTAAAATAATAAACTATAAAGAAATAGCCCTCTTTTATATCCCATATTTTCTCCTTTCTTTGAATTTAATTATAAAAAACTCTCTAAAAAGCATGTTTTTATTTATATATAATAAATAGACATATAAATAATAAATTTTTCTCTTGTCAATCCAACATAAACGGACACTTCTCGCATACTTATTAGAAATAACTTCTTGTTTAATCCACATAATAATTTTATAATAGCCTAAAATTCAGACTTTGAACAATATATAAATCTGGCATGAGGAGCTATTATTATTTATATAAATATTCGGTAAAATACTACTTGGATTCTGATAAAACGTAATAATAGATACGCCAAGATGTAATAACTGCAAAATTAAATCTAAATCCTAAATGGATATTGCTAACTGACAAATTCAACAGGTAACATAAAACTATAAAAAAATTTTAATAATTTATATGAAAACTAATAAACAGGAAATATCATGCTTCCAACATATCTCTGACAGCCTATGGGAAAAATTTGGAATTATTGCCCAATTAGTAGAAATAATAGGCCAGCGATGGTCATTTATCTCCGGCAAAAATTTGACAAAAGATGAATTCGCACTACCTGAAAAAATCCAGATTAATGATAAAACAGGTATTGTTCTATATGACACAAAAAACAATACACCAGAATTAATTAATGAAATAAAAACTCTTCTTCCTAAAATGATATCCAATGATACTATACCGCATAACATTACAAAAAAAGAAATAATAGAGTTCCTAAAAACCAAAAATAAAAACAAAATAAATATCTTATTTTTATGGGCAGATGTTGTGCGTAGGCAGTATGTTGGAGATGAGGTTCATATAAGAGGTATTATAGAATTTTCTAACTATTGTTCAAAAAATTGTCTGTATTGTGGTATCAGACGTGATAATAAAAAAATTAATCGATATAAAATGGATATCGATAGCATATTTGAAACAGCAAAAACGGCAGCATCATTAGGATATAAAACAGTAGTGCTTCAATCCGGAGAGACCATGGTCCATCCTATAAAAGAGATATCTTCTCTTATAAAACGAATAAAACAAGAGCTAAACATAGCTGTAACTTTATCTTTAGGCGAACTTAAATACGAGGAATATGAACTACTACGTAAGGCAGGTACAGACAGATATCTTATGCGGTTTGAGACCACTGATAGGCAACTATTTAAAAGACTAAAACCAGATAGCGACTATGATGCTCGATTTAAAAGACTATATTGGTTAAAAGAATTAGGATTCCAAACAGGCTCAGGGATAATGATAGGTCTACCCGGACAAACTCCAGAAAGCATTGCAGATGACATATTGATGTTCAAAAAATTAGACCTTGATATGGTAGGAAGCGGTCCTTTTATACCAAATCCAGACACACCTTTAAAAGATACAGCTGCAGGAACTCTCATAGATGCATTAAAATTGGTTGCATTAACAAGAATCATCACACTCAATACACATATCCCTGCTACTACTGCATTAGGAACTATTTCCCCTCAAGGTAGACAAAAAGCGCTTCTATGTGGAGCAAATGTTATAATGCCGAATGTAACTCCTAAGAAATATAGAAAACATTATCTATTGTATCCGGATAAGATATGTGTAGATGAAAATCCCCCACACTGTAGCAGATGTATAAATGCAATGATCCTAGCTGCCGGTAGAAAAATCGCAACAGGATTTGGCCACAGTCTTAAACATAAATAGATATAATACTTCTAATACATAATCTTAAATAAAATTAAAAAACTGCATTACAAAAATTTTCTTTGAAAAAGAATTATAAAGCAATTCTTCATCAATTAAATAAACGGACTATTTTATCTTCTTCGTTGTGATAAAATCTCAGCCAAATAAAATCCCAAAACACCTAAAAATCCTGAAATTATCAAAGTAAATAAAAAAGAATTATATCGCAAATAACTCTGTATCCCCCAGATAAGAATCCAGCGAAATATAAGAAAAAATTGAAAAAATAAAGCAGAAAAAACTGCAAATAACAACCTTAATTTAACTGTAATATCCTTATTAAACATAGCCACCCCAAAAGCTACTACTCCTGACAAAAAAAGGCTAATCCATTTTTCAATCATAGATAAAATACCCCATATAAAAATATTGCTTTTATCAACATACATATAATCAGTAAGGAAAATATGTATTACCCATAAAAGGGAAAATGCCATAACAGGAAAAATAAGAATAGTATAAAAAATTTTTCTATTCCTGACCATATATCAACCTCTGACTAATTAATTTAGTTTATATTTGTTGTGCTAATTTCTCTTTCAATTCCCCTATCTGTTCTATGAGCTCATATGGTATTAGTTTTAATACCTCCATATCTTTTTTAAAAGACTCTATTGCATTAATCATCTTTTTTATTGCAGCCTCATTACGCTGCTGGCGTTCCTCTTCTGGATCTATTTGTTTTCGTTCTTTAATAATGGCTGTAAGTTCCTTTCTTGCGTCTGTTGCATTTAATCCTTTATCAAATATTTCTCTTCTTAATTTTGTATAATCACTTACTGTGAGTTCTTTTTTCTTTTTAGCCAAACGCAAGACATCCACCTCATCATATCCTGGGACATTAATCGGGGCTCTATTCTGTAGAAATTTTTTATTAAGATAAACAGGCTCCTCTTGTTCTATAAATAAATAAGTCTTTAACAGTTTCATGCATAGACTTTTTTTCATACCTAATTCTTCCTTTGTATAATCCTCAAATTTTTCATATCCCCATCCTTTATACATCTTGTCTTGCCATACAGCATACAAATGTCTTCCTAATCCTATCCAGGAGGTTTTAAAATTTTTTGCGAATTGTAAAATCTCCTCTCTTATCGTATCTGTAATAGTCTCAAGTTTTATCTCTTCTTCCTCTTTCTTGCTCATAGACAAATCAACTACAGACATAAAACATCCTTTCTTTTAAAACAGGAGGATATCAATTCATTTTCCTGTGTTTTTAACAAATTAACAAAAATAATATTAGTGTGCTGGTTCCAACTCAGATAATTGTTTGATACGCTTAAGCATATTAGGATGTGTACTTAAGGCCTCTAATAATCTGTCTCCGAAAGTGAGATTAATCTTCTTGGTCTTAAGCATTGCAAGTTCAGCAGGGTCAATAGTCCCGCTTCTATCTATATCAATCTGACCAAGTTCTCGTATTTCATTATAAGCCCGTGAAGGATCGTTCACAAAAAAAGCCTTAAACCCTTCTGTTTCTTTTAAGGTATGCTTACTTATACGAGCAGCCCCATAAACCAATTTATAAAGTGCTGTGGCTAATACACTAGGTCTATTGCCCAATTCTATAGAACCTCTGTCTGCAAAATACTCTCTTATTCTAGAGGCATATAAGACTAATAGATTGGTTATAAAATAGAATAAGAATGCTGCCATACCTATCAATACAGTATTTCCTCTATCCCTTCTATCACTTCCAAAAAACATAAAATGCCATGCCAGCCTGTACATAATCATAGGAATAACTGATAAAAGTGTAATAGTCAAAACATCCTTATTTTTTATATGCGTTATCTCATGACCTATCACAGCCCTGAGTTCATCCGCTGTTAATAAATGCATAATGGCCTCAGTAACACATACCCTGCCATCAGAAGGTCCCCGACCAAAGGCAAATGCATTAGGTATAGGAATTGAAGAAACCGCAACCCTAGGCATAGGTATATTTGCCCTTCGAGCCATATCTTCTACCATCGCATATAATTCAGGATACTCTGATCTGTTTACATAACGTACTCGCATTGACCATTCCACCAATTTAGGCCCTATCATATATTGAAAAAATATCATTGCCAGTGCAATTATAAGGTAAAAATAAAAATTTCCTATTCCTATAGCAGAGCCGATCATAACCACTGCTGCATAAATAATAGCAAATAAAGCAGCTAACAATAATGTCATCTTCATCTGAAGTATATACATATCCTCCCTCCTTAAATTAAATAAATCTTTTATGATATCAATAGGTTAAATTATATCATATTCATATCCACCGATAAAGAGCTCCTAAAAAATCACCTCTACTATATACTTAAGAAATTCCTGCCATTTCTATAACCTTTTGCTCAATAAATTTTTTGGCCTTACGTATATCAAAAATCCCAACTGGCATGCCAAAAGTATCAGTAACAGGAACTTGTTCCGTATCCATATTATCAGCCACTGTAAACGCCTCCTGAACAGACATCTCAGGATTTAAACTCTGTCTAATTTGAGACATAGCATCACAAACAAATAACACATCCCATGAATGATGTTCATTTAGCACACCAAGAACATCGGCTAGGCTTATCATACCAGTAACTTTACCTTCTTTCCCTTCTACGGGCAAAGACAGAAAATCACCTGAAGAAAAGGCATCGAAGGCCTTTTTCAATTTATCCGACTGATTAACAACCACAATATCACTATCCATAACATCTGCTACCTTTACTGCAGAGGCCAAAGAATTCTTACTTTCATCCTTTAAAACCTGTCCCTTTAACTCTCCATCAACAGGACAATATTCATCTACTGAAAGTACCCGTCTACCATACAGACTAATAGCCCATGCACCTATAGGAGCTGTTAAAAGAATACTTAACACCGCAACCGCGAGTATTACCTCTCCAGGATGTGTATCCATCCCAGCTGCCTTCATCGCTAATAAAGGAGCTCCCCCTATCGCGGCCTGTACAGTTGCCTTCGGTATATATGATACAACAACAAAAAGTCTTTCAGGTATAGTAAAATTACTCTTAATAAGACACAAATACGTTCCTATACTACGAGCAATAAGAGCGAGACCTATAACTAAAATAGCCATTAACCCAGCCTTCCATGCGACATTAAGATTTACCTGTGCCCCTACTAGGGTAAATAAAATTATTTCTGCAAATACCCATAACTTTCCTAATTTTGACGAAATTCCATGAGCCATATACTGATTTTTCTCAAGTATAATAAATCCTAAAGACATTACAGCTAAAAGAGCTGCAAAAGGGATGATATGCTCTAACGAATGTTCCAAATTAACAAGCAAAATAGAAACACCTAATATCACCAATAACTGTTTTGTTGCCCTTGGTTTGAATCTACGGAATATCCTAAATAATACTAAACCGCATAGTATACCTATAATAATTCCTGTTGCTATAGATACAGGGATAGAAGTCAGCTTCCATAAAATATTAACTTTTTCTCCTGTATACATACCTATCAATACACTATATATAACAATAACAAAAACATCATCTATAGATGAAGCAGCTAATACCAAAGTAGGAATCCCCTTCTTTATCCCACGCCTTTCTTCTATAAATCTAATCATCAACGGAACAACAACCGCAGGAGATACTGCAGAAAGCACTGAACCTAAAATTGCAGAAGCCATATAACTTAAACCTAAAAAACTATGCGCCAAAAAAGTAACAGCAATTCCTTCCATTAGTGCTGGGACAAAAGATAACAAAATAGCCCTAATACCAACCTTGCTAAGGGTATCTTTGCTCATCTCAAACCCTGCTCTAAGTAATATAACAATCAATGCTATCATACGTAAGTCAGAAGATACTGTTATCAACTCAGGTCGCAATAATCCTAACACATAAGGACCTGTTATAATTCCTACTAATAACATCCCTACTAACCCCGGAATATTACATTTTCTAAAAAGCCAATCAACAATTAAACTTAATATAATTAATTCTGCTATTCCTAATGCCATATCTCATCCTCCCTTTTAAACCTATATCTTTTATATAATAAAAAACCTCTAGCTATGATACTAAATCATAGTAGAGGTCATTAGTTCCATAAAAAATAGAACAAATTCAACGGCGAACCTCATCGCCTTACCTTTTCTAGAATAATTATTTTTCTTTAAACTTGCTAAAATATTTATCGCGAATGAAAATCATTCTGACTAATTGCTGCAGATTTAAGCACCTCCTTAAAAGGATACTGTAACATAGTAGGATGATCTGTCAATAATGTATTAATTATATCTATGTAATCTGAAGAAGATTTATTAATTATCACCCCTTCATTAAGATACACTGATTTATAATGATCTATTATAGCAATTTTAGGTTCTTCGTCAATAATCTGTGTCCATATCTGGCTACTTCCATTAAGTTGGGCAATAACATCAGATATATCCTCAACATTATCTTCGTGAACATTTACCTTGTTATGTGTATTTTGCTGAGACACTGAGGGATGAGAATAGGCAGAAGCATATTTTTGCACAATACGCTCGTAATATGCCCTTATTTTACCTGCAAGCTCATAATTACCATGATATATTGCCTGTTTATAGGCCTCTTTTAGTTGAGCTAACTGATACATAATCTGACGCTGTCGTTGTATAATTTGCATACGCTGCCGCTGCCTTATCACACCTGCACAAAACCCATCACATGCTCCTGTTAAGATTAACGCAAAAACACATCCAAATATCAATTTTGCACGCATACCACCATCTCCTCCTCATACATAGTCAAAACTATCATACCCCAACTCTTGCAATATATGTACATCATCCCGCCACTTCTTCTGGACTTTTACAAAAAGCTCCAAAAAAACCTTAGTACCTAACAGTTCTTCTAGCTCCTCTCTTGCAAGACTCCCTACCTTCTTTAACATCATCCCCGCCTTGCCTATAACAATCTCCTTCTGAGTCTGCCGCTCAACAAATACCAATGCCTTTATATGTGTTGTTCTTCTTCGTATAGGTTGAATATGTTCTATAACAACTCCTAAAGAATGGGGCAATTCCTCACGTAAAAGAAATAAAAATTTCTCTCTAATAATATCCGCAATTGCTAACTTTTGAGGCATATCAGAAACCGTATCTTGAGGATATAACGGCTGTCCTTCTGGTAAATAGCTGTAAATAATATCTATCAATTCTTTGATATTAATAGCATCCTTACCCGATAACGTAATCATAGTAAAATTATCCAGTTCAGTAACCGGTTTAGCTTTCGCACTTTCCCACAGAGCAATATATTCCGCAACATTTCTTTTTTTAATATCTATCTTATTTAATCCAAGGATAATAGGAACCTTTACAGCCTTTAACCTATCTACTATCATTTCCTCTTCCTGCCCTACAACTCGCGTAGTGTCTACCAGATGAACAATACAATCAACATCATCCATTGCAGAAGAAGAAGCCCGATTCATAAAATCATCAAGTGAATCCTTTCCTCGATGAAACCCTGGAGTATCAATAAAAATAATTTGACACCTCTCATCATTATAAATCCCCCTTATCTTATTGCGAGTGGTCTGCGGGATGCGTGATACAATAGCCACCTTCTCTCCAAGAATAGTATTCAATAAAGTAGACTTACCCACATTAGGTCTACCTACTATAGAAACCATTCCACATCTAAAATTATCCATCTGACTTTTTGCCATCTTTTTATCTATTCTGCACTATTTAACCTTGTTAAATAGTGAAAAATGCACAAATCAACAAGGTTAAATAGTGCAGAATAAAATATTATTAAACTGATTGACTACCTTTTCGATATTTTAATGTAACCAATACGACCATAGTAAAAAAGAAAATATTCGCATAATTAAAAGACTTCCACACAATATCTTCCGATCTTATACCTGAAGGGGCCATCAATAAAATACATATCCAGACCCCAATAACCCATACCAAACTTAAATCCTGAGATGATTTCCTGCGGATAATACGAACAATCAAAGGAATATTAAATAATGGCAAACTAACAGCTGCCACTAATGCTATTTTATCAAATACATCCATAGCCTAATACCTGTTTTTAATGACATTAAATAAAGATTTACTCACAAGAAAACCAACAAAAATATAAAAAGATAAAGGCAAGTTAGTAGGCTCGCATAAAATTAAGAAAATAAGATTTTCTTTCATCTACCTCTTGAAGAGTAAGAGCAGCTGTTTTTGAAATTCCAAATCCCTCCACATTAAACGATGCCATACAACTTGCGTATACAACAGCCTTTCGCAATAACCGTTCATTTATCTTACGTGCCATACTAATACATCCCATAAGCCCTCCTGCAAATGTATCCCCTGCTCCTGTAGGATCAACAACCTTTTCTATAGGATAGGCAGGAAAAGAAAACATAAATTCATCACAATAAAACAACACGCCATGTTCCCCCTTTTTAATCACAACAAATTGTGGTCCCATTTTTCTTAACTTCTTTGCAGCCTTTATAAGATTCATCTCCTCTGCCAATGCACGTGCCTCTCCGTCGTTGACGACAAAAATATTTACTTTTCTCATTAACCTTTTTACACTATTTTTATTATTATTTATCCATAGATTCATAGTATCCATTCCAACAAAATCCGGTGATTTCATTAACGACAAAAATCTTTCCTGATTATCCGGATCAAAATTTGCAAGAAATACATTCTTGATATTCTTATGAGAATCCGGTAAAGATGGACGATAATCAGCAAGTACTCCCAACTCCGTAGCCAAAGTAATTGCCGTGTTGAAATCGCTATCTTTATATTCTCCATGCCAAGCAAAACTTTTACCTTGCATACGTTCTACAGGATCAATATCTATCCCCTTCTGCTTAAAAAAGCGTAAATGTCTTGATGGGAAATCTTCTCCTATAACACTTGCCAATCGCACCTTTGTAAAAAGTCTTGCGCTCATAGCAAAATGGCTTGCTGACCCTCCCAACAAATTTTTCCTAACCCCTGATGGGGTCTTTATATTATCCAAGGCGATTGTGCCAAATACAATAAGACTCATAAATGCCTCCTTAAAATCTTATAATATCAACTTCTCCTTAAACAATTACTCCCCTATAATTTTAACTAAAACTCTTTTTCTTCGTCTGCCATCAAACTCCCCATAAAATATCTGTTCCCATGGCCCAAAATCTAGCCTACCATTAGTAATAGCAACCACTACTTCTCTGCCCATAATTTGTCTTTTCAAATGGGCATCAGCATTATCCTCGCCTGTATCATTATGCCTATACTGAGATATTGGCGCATGCGGAGCAAGGCCTTCAAGCCATTTATCATAATCATTAATAAGCCCGTGCTCATCATCATTAATATAAACACTTGCTGTAATATGCATTGCATTAACCAAACATAATCCTTCTTTTACCCCACTTTTATCTATAGCTGCTTGTACTTTATCTGTAATATTTAGATATGCTCTCCTATCTTTTGTATTAAACCAAAGCTCCTCTCTATAAGTTTTCATATCCCCTCCTTAATCTGTATCAACTCTATCAGAGGCAGACAATTTCTTTTTTATCCTAAATAAATATTTTTGGAACCTTCTATCCTGCCTCAAATTAGTTAAGTCTTTATCTCGCTGCATATAATCAAAATCATCATAACCACACTTTACAGCTTGTTTTATTGTCTTAAAGGCATAATCTATTCTATTTAATAAGGAATAACTGCACGCCAAATTATAAAGGACAATCGGCTCTTGTGGTCTTAACACAGCTAATCGTAAATCTATATATAACCCTTCTTTATACCTTCCTGTCTTAGTATACAAATCGCCCAACAACGCTAATGCCTCAACAAAATTAGGAGCATTCCTTAACACTCCCTCATAAAACTTTATCTCAAAATTCACAGACTCCTTATATCTCTTGCTTCTTATTCCCTTACTCATCGATTTTGTTATCCTTTCCTCCTTTTAATATATCTCTCTATCCTATAAATGGCCTCTTTTAATTTATCATAACTTGTAGCATAAGACATTCTAACATATCCTTGAAAAGAACTATCAAATGCCGTCCCAGGGACAACAGCCACCTTTTCTTCTTTTAAAAGATTCTGTGCAAAACTTAACGCATTCTCTCCCGCAGCTTCAATAGAAGGGAAGGCATAAAACGCGCCATCCGGCATATGACATTTGAGGCCTATCTCATTCAATGCCCCAACGAAATATTTCCTTCGGCGTTTATATTCCTTTTTCATATATTGCAAACTCCTATGTCCATTCTTTAAGGCCTCAATAGCTGCCATCTGAGAAGTTATAGAAGCACACAATATTGTATATTGATGAATTTTTGTCATTGCAGATATAATCTTCTGTGGACCACATGCCCAACCTATACGAAATCCTGTCATTGCATATCCTTTTGAAAAACCATTTAGATAAATTACCCTTTCCCGCATTCCCTTCAAAGAAGCAATAGGAGTATGAACAAACTCATAAGTTAATTCATCATATACCTCATCACTTATAACTATAAGTCCTGTTTTTTTAATGACCTTAGAGATATTTTCAAGTTCCTCTTTTGTATATGATGTTCCTGTTGGATTACATGGATAATTCAAAATAATAGCCCTAACCGTTGAACCAGCCTCAACATAAGCTTTTTCTATCATAGTAGCAGTTAATTTAAAACCATTTTCTTTTGATGTCTTTATAATAACAGGCACCCCTCCTGCCAATTCCACTATAGGCGCATAAGAAACATACCCAGGCTGTGGGATCAACACCTTATCCGATGGATTTAATAATGCTCGTATAGCCAGATCCAGACCTTCACTAACACCAACAGTAATTAACACTTCTTCATCAAAATCATAATTTATACCATGTCTATGTCTTAAAAAATGAGATATCTGCCGTCTTAATTCTGGCATACCTTTATTAGATGTATATGATGTAAACCCCTGTTCCAGAGAATAGATAGCCTTTTCTCTTATATTCCAAGGTGCAACAAAATCCGGTTCTCCAACACCAAGGGATATAACATCCTTCATGTTTAATACTAAATCAAAAAAGGCACGTATTCCTGAAGGAGCTAATCCTGCCACTTTTTTAGAAATCTCTATTTGCATACAAAAACAAATTTCTAGAGTTTAATATAAAACAAATAAAAATTTTACCTAATGGATCATATTACCGCTGTTAACCTTGCCATTAAAACATAAAATTAATATGATATATTCAAACGTTTAGCTTCATCCTTCTTTTTCAAGATATTCCCGTCCTCTTTATATTTCTTTAACAAAAAATGTGTTGTGGTGCTCCGCACATTTTGCATTGGAGACAATTTGGCTGAAACAAAATTTGACACTGTCTGAATATCCTTCCCTTCTACAATAAGAAGGAGATCATACGAACCTGAAACCAAATAACAACTCGTAACCTCTGGGAAATTGTAAATCCTCTCTGCAATATGATCGAATCCAACATCTTTTTCTGGTAATATACTAACCTCAATCAATGCCCGAACAAAACTGCCTGCATCACGTATAAGTTCTTGATTTATAACAGTTTTATACTTTAAAATAACCCCTTTCTTCTCATAACGGCGAATTGTTTTTTTAACGTTATCTATACTTTTACCTGTTAATTTCGATATATCCTCAATACTTATACGTGCATTATCTGATAAAATCTCTAATATCTCATCCATTATATCCTCCTATAAATCAAATTTACGTCATTTAATATATTAGAAAATAAAATTACTTATGTTTCTGTCTTGCTTTCTCTATCTTTATCCTTAACTGTTGATTTTCTTTATCTATCTTGATTATTTCTTTCATCAATTCTGTTCTTTTTTTCTGTTGAGCAACAAGGGTTTTCATCAACTTACTAAGATAACTATACTCATCCTCTAGATGCCCCACAATTTCTTCATACTGTCTCTTCAATTGTTGCTTACGTGCCAACATATCCTCTCCTTTTCGAACAATCAATATTTTCTTATCTTTTAAAATACTATTTTCTTTTAGTTTTATGTCCTTCTGATGCTGTAATTTACGAATTTTTTCTCGCATCTGTTCATTTTCTCGCTTAAGAACCGCTATCTTTTCAACCGCATTAGAGCCTTTTTTAGATATATCTCGTATTGAACCAAGGAGGGCATCTTCTTCCTTTAACAATCTTTCCAACTGTTTTTTTAAAGTATCTATCTCTGCAATTTGCTTCTTTTCCTTCTCATTAGCCTTATATTGTTTATATTTCAAATCCATCTGCAATTCTTTTCTATAAAGTTTAAGATCCGATATCTTCAATTTCCAAAGTCGTAAATTTTCTTCTACATCTAATAACTGTGCACGTAAACGCATATTACTACTTTTACGAATAAGCATATCATCTTGCAATCGCTGCAGTTCTGTCTTAAGAGAAGGTAAAGCTTGGCTCTTTTTCTCTCTATTAGTCCTTTCATTACTAACATACTTACGCAATAAAGACACCTCCTCTTGTTGCTGATCAACCTTTTCCTTTAACTCATTATACTGTTTGCGCAAAGTAGAATACTGTGTCTCCAATTGTTTATTTTCAGATAAAAGTTCTTCCACTTTATCCTTTATCTTTTTTATATCTTTATCCTTATCCGCAGACGGGACCACATATGAAGCACGCAGACTACTTCTGCTACCAGGATAATATTGGGCAAAACCAAAAGAAGATAAACCAAAAATAATAAATCCTGTAACTATAACAAAACGCAAATATACTAATAAAGAAATTAATATATACATATTTTTATTATACAAATTCCTGAGTAATGAGGCAACATAGACTTTCTTTAAATTTATATTTTAATAATAGTTAGTAATGATGATAAAATTTTCTTATATTCCTCCCTAATAGATAAACTAAGTTCTCCCGAATATCCCTCTCCTATATTATTAAATCCTACTCTGACCAATGGCATCACTCCATGCAAAGAATTCGTAAAAAAGGCCTCATCAGAATCTAATAATTGATGTATATCCGCATGCACTGCATGAAAAGATAATCCCATAGAACGCACACATTTCCTAACAATCTGTCTGGTAATACCATTCAAACACCCACACCTTATAGCAGGAGTAAAAATAGTTTGTTTTTTTATCCAAAATAAATTTGTCCTTGTCCCTTCAACCAATTCACCTCTTGAATTTAATAAAATTGCTTCATCATACCCATAACCTATAGCCTCCTGAAATGCATCATAAAAACACCTGTAATCATACGTCTTTAGATGGGAAAATCTAGTTTTCTTCCTGAGCTCAGAGGATATTATAGCAGTAAATCCTATAAAATATTTTTTCTCTGAATAACCATAAAACGGCTGACATATAACTGATGATCTTATTCCCCCCCCTTGTTCCCATACACTAACACGCACTCTTGCCCTTCCTATATGATTTTTCTTTAATAATAAACCAATAACATCTCCCAGACCTGCTACATCAAATGGTCTATTTATACCCATAAGCATTAATCCTCTCTCCATCCTATCCATATGCTCCATAAACGCAGGAAGAACTAATCTCTTACCTCCTGCATATAATTCTATCCATGCTAACATTGTCTCAAAAACACCCCTCGTCTGCAAAACACCCGGAGCTAATGCTCTTACAAACTCAGAGGTTGTCTCTATTATATTTCCATCTAAAAATATAAACAATATCGCTCCCCCTTAATTACTTACAAGAAACATTACTTAACACTTAACCCAGAGACAATTGATAGACACCTCCTTATTGCCTCTGCTTTTATCATGGTTTCTTCATACTCTTTCTCAGGAATAGAATCAGCAACTATACCACCACCTACATGAAACTCTAATCGATTTTCATAAGATAGCAATGTACGAATTAATATATTAAAATCCATATCCCCATTAAACCCTATATAACCCATAATACCAGTATAAACAAACCTACCTACAGGTTCTAATTCATTTATTATCTGCATAGCCCGTATTTTAGGACATCCTGTTATAGATCCCCCAGGGAAACATGCATGAAGAACATCAAAACAATCTTTATCTTTCTTAAGTATACCTGTAATCTCAGAGGTTGCCTGAAATACTGTACTGTACTCCTCAATCTGCCTTAATTGAGACACTTGCACACTACCATAATTACAAACCTTACCTATATCATTACGTTCCAAATCAGTAATCATTAATAACTCTGCCTTTTCCTTCTCACTATTTTCCAATTCCATTTTTAACAACATATCACTACATTTATCACTAGCCCTAGACCTTGTTCCTTTCATAGGTCTTGTAGTAACCATATTATCTTTTATACAAATAAACCTTTCAGGAGAACTACTTATTATCTTCAAACTACCACAATCCAGATAACCACCAAAACATGAAGGGGATAAACTACGCAATACCTTATATATGTCCCATGCCTCAACATTATCAATAGAATTAAAATCTAATCTTTGAGACAGGTTCACCTGATAAATATCCCCAGCAGCGATATATTCCAAAGCCCTGTTTACCGCTGCCAAATATTGCTGTTTAGAAAAACTACTTCTAAAATCCAATGGTGCAATCTCCTTACTGTATATATTTTTAAAATACACATTATCCTTTGAATAAAAAGATGATAATTTATTTAAAATATAACCCAGCCTATCCCTTGCACGCCTCTGTCTATAATACCCTATCTCCGGGAGCCCTGTAGAAGAAACATAAATCCTTCCGCAAAAATGATCTATGAATATAATCGTATCGTAAAAACCAAACCAACAATCCGGGAAAGTATTAACTTGTATCGATGATGCAATATTTTCTTGATATAATCCATAATCATATGCAAGATACCCCACTATACCTGCAGGAAAAGGTATCCCCTTAGGCCAATCATAACAAGTATAGGAATAAAATAAATCCCTCAACAATTCAAGTGAGCAATTACCTTTATGCTTGAATACAAAAAATGGATCAAATCCAATAAACGAATACCTTCCCATTAAAGGATGCCGCATACTACTATCCAAAAGAAAAGCAAATGGTTCATCTTTAAAGAGTTCAAATACATCAGAGGCTTCTGAATAAAAAGGAAAATCTTTTAAAATAAAGCTGTCCATATCTATTCCTTATCTTTTCTACTGACAGTATATAGGGGCAACATAATAGAAGGAGCAAATGACATCTTTGCCTGTCTTAGCCCGACAAAACCACTATCATCCATTGCATTAATAAAACGATATTTACCCAATCTATCATCTGCACAAAAATGTCTGAATATAAATGTCGAAAGGCCTTTATATAAGAGATCTGTTATCTCAATAAACACACAAAAAACATCCTCTGTTAATTCATAACCTAGCGTATATGCTCTGACAACATCATCTACAAACACCACACTCCCAATTAAATTAAGTTCATCATAAAAACTTAAAAGCCTATGATGTAGCTTTAAATTTTCTTCCAGCATATTTTGATAAATATCATCCGAATATTTCTTTTTTCTATTAGCCTGCCATTTCTGATAAAGCAAAATACAATCATCTATCATAGCCGGAACAAAATCACAGTAATGATAACTGTGATTTTTAACAAAATAATTATAATCCGATCTTTTAGACTTATACCTATTTCCTGTCAAAGAAATAATGTCTTGTTTATAATAACAATATTCATATCCTTTCATATAGATAGAAAAATCATCTTTCTGAAATACGTCAAGAAAAGATACTGGAACATTCTCTATACGAGAGACCCCTCTATTGGAGTTAACCTTATCCATAACTGCAAAGCATCCATTTATACACTTACAAGATACTACCCCTTGCATATCAATAGGAGGGAAATAAAGAAAGGTTCCAATTGCGTCAGATGCGAAGACACAAAGACAACCATCAATAACCTCAACGTTGAAATCAAAAAAATCACTCCATGCAAAAATATTGACAAAAGAAAATGGAGACAAACAAAAACCAGCACCTCTCAAATAATCTTCTATGAGTACCCTGCTACTAAATAACCTATCTATCATCTTTATACATGGAAAAAGGAAGTAACATAATCTCATCTTTAGCAGCAGAATAATCTCCTGCTAAAAATTTATTCCTGTAAATAAATTCCATCATATCGCTACCGCTTAAATATTGCATAAGAGAAGATACATATCTGTCAAAGAGTTCCGTACCCAGATTATCCTGAACATAAGGACATGCTAAATGAACACCTAATATTATAGAATCCTTTTGCCTGCAAAGGAGAAATGGATAAAGCCTGCATTCAAAAGGCCGATGCTGGTATATCCTACATTTATTATCATCCATACAAAAAAAATAACAACATACAATATTCGAATTCTCACATGAGACTGTCTTGATACCAAAAAGACCTTCCTTCTTCTTAATCAAATTATCCTTATCATAATCCCATGCGTCAACCTCATCCCATGAGACATATGGTACCCAAAACAGACTATCTTTACGAAACCTGCAACAACCATCACAGCTAAGACATACCTTATCAGGCACAAATACAGGCATATTATAAAAAAAAGATAAGTCCACTTCGTCTATTCCCCAACAAACTGCAATACTACTTTACGCCTACGGCTACGGTTATCAAAATCGATAAATATTATCTGCTGCCACGTCCCAAGAATCAACTCTCGGTTATTAAACGCTATGTTAAGCGATGGGCCTAATAATGATGCTCTAAGATGCGAATGACCATTACCGTCCCCCCATGCCCTGTCATGATTATAACTGGCTTTGGGAATAAGCCTTGAAAACAACTGTTTTAAATCCTCAACCAATCCGGGTTCAAATTCGCATGTTGTAACCGCTGCAGTTGAACCTATAGCACTAATACAAACTATACCGTTGATTAACTGAGTCCTATGCAATATATTAATGACATCCTGTGTAATATCAATAATATCTGTGTTGCCTTGTGTTGCTAACTCTAAATATTCTGTAAAAACAGGCACTTTATACACCTCCTTTAAAAATATTATACTATACAGTATACTATCAGCGTACCTTACTGCCTAAAGCGACATCACGATCAGGAGATATAATAGATATGCCTTTTTCATCAGAAACAGCCAATAGCATCCCTTCAGATCTCTCTCCTCTAATAACAGCTGGTTCAAGATTACTAACTATAACAACTTCTCTGCCTATTAACTCAATATTAGTATACGAAGAACGTATCCCTGCAACTAACTGCCGTTCCTCTCCCCCTACATCTACTTTTAATATATAGAGTCTATCTGCATTAGGATGTTCCTTTACTTCTTTTATTCTTGCTATTTTTAATTCTATCTTTAAAAAATCTTGTATTGATATCATTAAACACCTCCTAAAAATAAAAAAATATTTATATTGGATTTTTGTTTATTTTATCATATTTTAAATTAATAAACATTTTATTATATTTTAATTAATATAAAATATATGAGATCTAATACACCTATCTTTCTTTTTATTACAATAATTATAGGAATATATATTTTATGGCCTTTAAATGACTTCCAAAGTATTCTGGCACAAGGCGATCACGGTAGAGACCTATACGCTTTTCAACAAACTATTAAAGGAAAACGTCCATATCAAAATTATTGGTGGGTTTATGGTCCTTTAATGCCTTATTATTACGGCATATTCTTTAAACTTCTCTCTCCTACTATTAAAAGCATTCTAATAGCAAAAAATATCCTTATACTTATATCATGTATATTTTTTTATCTTAGCTTATCTTATATCACCTCCAAACCTATAAGCACCATTGGAACAATTTGGTATCTAAACTTTTTAACATATACATGCACATATAATCACTATGGAGGTACTGCTATACTATTAGCTATAACATATTCTTTATTAACATATATACATACTAATAGAAAAATCTATTTACATATAATTACCATCATTTTAATATTTTTACTTTTTTTAGTAAAAATTAATTTTGGGTTTGTTGCTCTAATCTGTTCATTTTTCATCTTCCTATTAACCGACAAATTTATTTTTCATAAAAAAACAAATAAATTAATTATACTATTATATCTATGTATTCCTTTTATAGTACTATGTACATATTACTTACTATTAAGAGGACTGCCCCTCTACTATATACGACAATGTATGCCATATCTTCCCGCAGATCATCCATATCACGCATCATTAACTTTGTCTTTTTTGAATTTATATAATCATATAAAAAATCATATAACAGCCAGTATAACTGATATATTTTTATCAATACTTGTCATTTGTTCTACTATTACATCTATAAATATTCTCTTTAATAAAAAAAATAAATCATATCCATATTATAAAAAAGAAAAAATTTTACTTACTATAATAACTTTTCTATTATTCTACATCTGCTGTTTACATGAATTCCTTTTAAGTGGTGTATATTATAGACTATTCTGGAGCATTCCTTTCAAATATCTTCTGATGTTTAGCATGATAGGCATTATGATATCTTGTGTATCGCCTATTTTAAGATTAAGCTTATACATCGCTTTTATTATTTTATTATACATTCCGATTCATAATAGAAATATTGCCATAAAAAAACTTAAAATACCGCAACAAAAAATATGCCTTAAAAGAGCAGAGATATATGTGGGCAACTCTCATCGTTGGATAGATACTGTTACAAAAACTACGAGATATCTACAATCTATTTTAAAATCTAAAGAAACTTTTTTTGCCCTCCCATATGAGCCTTTATACTATTTCCTAACAGACAAATACAGTCCAACAAGAGAAATTATATTCTTTGAGCATATAAAAATTCCTATACAGCAAGAAAAAAAAATTATAAAACAGTTAGAACGTAACAAAATAAATTTTATTTTAATATCTAATAGAATAAATTCTACCGAACCCGGGCTTGGAACATTTGGAAAAACATATTGTCCGCTTTTGGCAAGATATATTCAAGAAAATTTTCACACTATAGCAGAATTTGGAGACTGGCAAAATCCTCCAGGATGGGCATGGAACCATGGAGTAAGGATATTAAAAAGGAACAATAAATTATATTAATTAAAATTGCAAATGAAATATCAAAAGACATCAATTCTCAAATATCTAACAAAGCAAATATAATAATATTTATCGTATCTAATATCTTCCTTTATCCCATTACAGAACGTATTCTAATAATAAAAAAATATATATTTTTTTATTATTTATAAAGAAAGCCTATCCTTAAAAAGGATAGGCTTTGACATTTTAACGGGCCCGACGAGACTTGAACTCGCGATCTTCAGATCGACAATCTGACATGTTGACCAGACTACACCACGGGCCCTTTATTTAATTCTTTAGGAAAAATAGTTTATTACTAAAACAGATATTTGTAAAGAAAAATTTCCTATAACTTATAAAATTAATGGGCGATGAAGGACTCGAACCCTCGACCTTCTGAATGTAAGTCAGACGCTCTAACCAGCTGAGCTAATCGCCCATGCAGGAACAAATATTACTATAAGAAATCTCTTATGTCAATAGGGATAAATTATTCTTACGTTAATGCTTACCAGTCACAATATTAATCTAACAATTCAGTATTTAATCCTTGTCAAAAATTACTATTACTAGCATTATGCGGTTAAAGCCGCTACCTTGCCTAACAAGAAAACCATAACAAATAATGCAACAGACTCTATAATACCCAATACAATCAAATAATTGGTAAATCCCTTACCTGTCTCAGCTAATGCATCTGCAGCACCTGCAGCAGCTTTACCCTGCATCCATGCGGAAATACCCATTGCAACACCACCTAATATACCAATTCCCCAAAAAAATACTCCCTTTGCCACTGCATTAGCAATAGCATTCATAAGAATTAACCCATATATGGTCTGGGTAAGAGGTGCACCAGCAAAAACAAGAAGAAGAAACGGTGCTGTTTTACTCTGTGCATAACATTTTTTCCATGCCCCCACAGATGCCATACCTGCCACTCCAGTGCCTAACCCAGAACCAACTGCTGCCAATGATATAGCTGCAGCAACACCTAAATCTTTAAACTGCATTAAGATACTAGTTTCCATTATCCTCTCCTATCCTTTTTATTAATTAATAGTTCCCTTATATATTCCTTCCTAATACTCTATTCTGCACAATTTAACCTTGTTAAATAGTGCAGAATAGACAAAGAATCTATGTTGATTGAGAATCTGTTTCCCTAGATAAAGAAGATTTCCTACAAAATGGATTATATTTAAATCCTGTCCATTCCAAATTAAGATGTCCGGAAAATTCCAGCACATTCAATCTCAAACCATGCACTAATATCGCCATAGAACCTAAAATTATATTAAAAGTATGTCCTGCTATCAAAATCAGTGCTGAACAAAATGATGATAAAATACTATGAAACCCCATAGCACCGGCCATATCATTAAACGCATCTGCAACGGCTACAGATGCCAGCCCAACAGCAAAAAGCCTTATGTAGGAAACAATATCCGTAAATGTACTAATAATATTAAGAAAAAATTCTCCCAACCCAGGACCAATAGCCTTTAATAGATTTTTATTAGGTCTTGAAAAAAATATTACCAGAACGGATCCTACAACAACAAAACCTATTCCAAACCAAGGGAATGGTATGCCTAATACCAACATCCTTGCAAGAAAAAACATTCCCCATAAAATAGAAAGCCATCCTATCTCAGATAAAAAAGCAAAAGAAGGGGCTTTAAGGACAGCACGCCATATATGCGCTATACTTAAATGAATTGTCCCTATAAGAAAACACAACATCTGCACATTATTATTGTCTCTAAGCTGAGGAACAACTGGTTTAACTCCTGCTGGCAGCCATGCCTGTCCAAAAAAAGTACCTGATAATATTCCCCATACAATAGCCGTACTACTTAAAACATACATCAAGGGGAAAACCTCACGCATAGCGATACTTTCTTTTAATTTCTTATGCGCTATAAATGTAGCGATAAAAAATATTACTCCATATCCTGCATCGCCTATCAACATACCGAAAAACAATGAAAAAAACAACAAAAATACAAGACTGATATCCTTTTCTCTATAACCGGGTAAAACATCTATCATCTGAAATACTGGCTTTATCAATTCTACCCATTTAGGATTACGCAACAGCGTGGGGACTCTATCTTCATCTGAGGGGTCTTTAACAACAAGTCCCCACCTATGATGTTTGGCTGTTGTTTGCAAGCTATTTATTCTATCCTCAGGACAATATCCCTTCAAAATGGAAAATGCACTATCCTCTCTGAGTCCGGCAATCACTTCTTCAAATCTAAGGTTATCTATTAAATCAGTTTGAATTTTTCTAAAAGCGGAAAGGTATTTTATACCCTCTTTTATCTTCGCAACAATCGTAGATTTCTCCTGCTCGATTGCATGCAAATTACCTTCCATCTCTTGTAAACTACAAGCAGGCAAAGATATAATTTTTGCATGTGGTAACTGTTCTTGTTTTTCTCTTGAAACAACAAGACATCTTCCAATACCAGAAGAAATACTTACCTGTTCAACATATCCTATTTTCTTAAGTGTATCAATATAAGAAACAGGTACCTCACATAAATAAATATATATACCTTTATCAGATAATACGCTTATATTGGAAGGATTAAAATTACCCCAATTCTGCCAATATTCTATATCCGCCTTTATTTTTAATATTTCCTCATTTAATCGAGACAATGTATCGTTTAAAGAATATATTTCTTGTGCCTTATTCCGCCAATCTTTTAAGGTTTCTTCTGAGCGAATAGTCCCCTTTTCTTCATATGTCCTTAATATAGAGATAACCTTGTCAATAAAATCCACATCCTGTCTTATCCTATTTACGTGCTCCGAATCCAAATCCTGCTGATGCTCAACATGAACAATTCCTAATCGTCCAAGTTCTTCCATACTATAAACCACGTTCTTTTTCTGCACAATAATATATATCTTTTTCATTGGAACAATCATAGAATAACCTCTCCTATAATGTGGTCGTGCCTGCAACCGTTCTTTCTGCTACCTTTTTCTTGGCAATCTTTCCTATCCCGACTGCATTAGCTTGCATATCTCCTAAATAAATACGAATTATACGAATATTATTAAGACATTCAGGAATCTTTATTTTTTCAAAAAGATTCACCCTCTGGGTAGTTGTTCTAAGTTCTTTCTCCAATATATTTATCTGTTTCTTCAATATTTCTATCTCAATAAGGATAGCAATAAAATCTCGCAACTGCTGAATACCTTTATCTATCCAGAAAGGAGTAGAATAATAATCTATTGAAATCTGTTTAAAAGACACCTCCTCGAATACAGGGACCTCTGCTCCTGCTATATTCATAATAAAAGTAGTCACTCTTTCTACCTCTAGCCATGGTTTGATATCTATCAAAGGATCGGCTAATAATCCTTGCCATTGTCTAATCTTATCTTCCAACAAACTAAAAGCCTCTATCTTCTCTGCCAATACCCTACGTATTTCTTCTATTTTTATCTGCAATTGTTTTTTCTTTAGTTGTAAAATAGGCAGATAATGACGAAACTGCTGAAGACTATCTCTTTGTCGTTTAAGCTCCCCTTTTGTTAACTTTATCTTTGCCATAATTTATATCTTCTATTTGGGCCAATATTCTTTTATAAGAGATTCTTTTATACCTGTTTCTGCAGGCTCAAAAATATCAGCCAATATCCTCCATCCAAGATCTAATGCCTCTTCTAATGGGATATTAACTGACAACTCCATTAACTCTTTCTCAAATCTCTCTCCATACTTCAACAATTTTTCGTCCCAACTACTCATCTGAAACCCCATAGAGCGTTTTTCTAAAGTCTCTCTATAATCAGAAAAAAGCTGTATCATCCTATCCATAATGACCCTATGGTCAGAACGAGTCAATGCATTAACATTCTGCTTAAGCCTACTCAAACTGCCAAAAGGCTCTATACGTTTATTACGAAGATAAAATTGGCCCTCTGTTATATATCCTGTATTATCCGGCACGGGATGAGTAACATCATCGCCCGGCATAGTAGTAACAGCCAAAACAGTAATCGAGCCAGCACCTTCAAAATCAACTGCCTTCTCATACCTTGATGCAAGTTGGCTATAGAGATCTCCAGGATATCCCCTATTAGATGGGATCTGTTCCATAGTAATTGATATCTCTTTTAAGGCATCACAAAAATTAGTCATATCTGTTAAAAGGACCAAAACCCTTTTACCTTCTAAGGCAAAATTTTCTGCAACAGCCAAACTCATATCCGGGACCAACAGGCACTCTACAGTAGGATCAGAGGCTGTATGAATAAAAAGAATAGATCTAGATAATGCCCCATGTTGCTCAAATGTATCTCTAAAAAATAAATAATCATCATACTTTAGTCCCATCCCACCAAGTATAATCAGATCCACTTCTGCCTGCATTGCAATACGTGCTAATAATTCATTATAAGGCTCTCCTGCAACTGAGAAAATAGGCAATTTTTGAGATTCTACCAAGGAATTAAATATATCTATCATAGGAATCCCTGTACGTATCATATTTCTTGGGACAATCCTCTTTGCAGGATTAACTGAAGGCCCTGCTATATCTATCATATTTTCACTTAAAGCAGGACCATTATCTCTAGGGCTACCATCTCCTGTAAAAATCCTGCCTATAAGATTGCCTGAACAAGAAACCCGCATAGGATGCCCAAGAAAACGTACCTTATCATTTGTAGATATACCTCTGCTTCCTGCCAAAACCTGAAGAGAAACATTATTCCCTGATAACCTTATTACCTGCGCTAGCGCAAGACCATTTGCCGTACGTATCTCTGCCAGTTCCTTATATCCCACATTCTCTGCCTCTACTGTAATAACATCCCCTGCTATTTGGATGATTTCATTATATACTTTTTGCATAATAAGACTCTCTTTCCTAATATTAAGACTCACATGGCCTAAACATCTTTTATAAAACGAAAATCCCAATTAAATTTTTTATTTATTATATTACCAATGCAAATATTTGTGTAAATTTATATCGTGATAGTCATTCCTACAATACTTGACAAAGACAATAAACATAGATATCCTATTTCAGGATAGATTAACTAATAATTTCAAAAAAATCAAGGATTGTTTATGGATAAAAAAATTAGGGTATCTGCCAGTATATTATGCGCTGATTTTACAAAACTTGGAGATGAAATAAAAAAGTGTGAAGACGCAGGAATTGACAGCATTCATATAGACGTAATGGACGGACATTTTGTTCCTGTAATATCTATAGGGCCTATTATCATAGAAGCCATCAGGCCAATAACAAAACTACCTATCGAGGCACATTTAATGGTTGAACACCCATCTGCTTACATCAATGACTTTATTAATGTAGGCGCAGATATTATATCTATCCACGCAGAGTGTTATGGCCAGCTAAAACCACATTGTAATGGGTTTGGCAAATTTCCAAAAGAAATAGATACCATTGAGAATATAATAACAATAAAAAATGATATCTTAAATATCAAAAAACAAGGAAAAAAAGTTCAAATAGTAATTAACCCAGGCACACCTTTTTGCATACAAGATTTATTAAATGAGATAGATGGGATTCTCTTTATGTCTGTCAACCCTGGATTTGCTGGACAAAAATTTATGCCAGAAGTATTATCTAAAATAAGAAAAGCAAAAGATATATTTAAAGGAGAAATCAGTGTAGATGGCGGAATGAATTATGAAACTGCCACTGAAGCAATCAAAGCAGGAGCCAATACCATTGTTACTGCAAGCTATCTTTTTAATGCTAAAAATAAAAATAGCATTATTATCCAGTTAAAAATGTTAAAATAAAACTATATAAGATTTAAATAACTACTTATTTCAACAATTATTCTAGTTATTAAAAGAGTACTCTTATTTAGAACTACTAAGTAAAAAGATATATTTTATAGAAAACATTTTAATTCCATGATATATTTAATAGTTAGGGGAGGATAAAAAATTAATTATGAAAATCCTAAAAAATAAAAATAATATAGATAAAAAGCAGAAACAAGAACAAGCACAAACTGCAATAGAATATATGTTACTACTTCTTATAGTAGTAATCTTTGTATTAACAGGATATAAAATATATCTTCCTGAAATATATAATTATGCCAATATATATTTTAATGGAGTTACAAGCGGAATATTAGGTCCGTCTAATCCGTGTGGTGACGGGTTTTGCGCTGGTTCACCTATAGAAAATTGTGCAACCTGTCCTCCTGATTGTGGGATATGTCCATAATTTATATTATCTTTTTCTTTTGTCTCTTACAAATTTACTGCCTTCAAAACTCTTGGCATATTTTTTCAACTCTGCACCTATCTCTGCTATCTGTGCTATATGTGTAATATTTTGTGAGGCAGTACTTACTATTCCAATAGACACAGACAAAAGACCAAACTTCTGTTCATTCCCTAACCGATCTTTAGCAATAATATATCCTCTCTCATAATCTTGTTTTGAATAAAAAGACGAAACCTTTTTATCAAACTCTTCAATAATATCCTTACAAATATCATCAATAATATCATCCCCTGCTATAAAAACAAAATCATCTCCTCCTATATGCCCTACAAAGGCATCATTGCCTGCCTTACCTCTAACATATTTTATAAGAATTCTAGCAAGCTCTTTTATTACCTCATCTCCCTTCTCAAAACCATATTTATCATTATACGCCTTAAATTTATCTAAATCAGCATACCCTACAGCAAAAGATTTACCTTCATCTAAAACCCGCTGAATCTCATCCATTATAGACGTATTTCCCGGCAAATGTGTTAAAGGATTAGCATCGAGACTACGGACAGTCCTTCGCAATATCATCTTTACTCTGGCCAACAATTCATCAGGAGAAAACGGCTTTACAATATAATCATCCACACCTGCCTCTATCCCTCCTATCCTATCGCTAACCTCTCCCTTACCTGTTAACATAATAATAGGGATATGCTGCAAAAGAATATCCTTTTTTACAGTACGGCAAAATTCTCTTCCATTCATCACCGGCATAATATAATCACATATAATAAGATCCGGAATCTTTTGTTGAACTATCTGTAGCCCTTCTGCTCCATTGCTTGCCTGATACACATCATACTGTTCTGATAACGTTAAATCCAATACATCCAAAATATCAGGATCATCATCAATTGTTAAAATTTTATACTGTTTCATTCTCTCCTACCTTTTTAGACAAGGGCAAAGTAAAATAAAAACTAGTCCCCTCTCCTAATTTACTTTCCACCCATATTCTGCCGCCATGCGCTTCTATTATTTTTTTTACCAATGCCAATCCTAACCCCGTACCTTTTACATTCTGATTTATTTTATTATCAACTCGATAAAACTCATCAAATAACCTTAAAATATCATCCTCACTTATCCCAATACCTGTATCAGAAACACAAACCTGAAGACAATCATTAACCTTTTCAGTCCTCACAGTTATTGTACCATTTTCTGGAGTAAACTTAATAGCATTGCCTATTAAATTAATAAAAACCCTTTCTATTTGACTACTATCTGCAAAAACCTCCGTCACTCTATTATCCAATTCTGTCTTCCATTGTATATTTTTGGCTTTCAACTGCGGCACAAGCATATCCCCTACATTCTCTATAAGCGAAAAAATATCACATCTGCCCAGAGCCATTTCAACCCTTCCTGACTCTATACGAGAGATATCCAAAAGATCATTAATAAGTCGCACAAGACTATCTGAATGTGAGTTAATTTTGGCCAATCTTTCTTTAGCAGGAGCCGGGATATCACCTAATTTACCTGACATAAGAATTGAGGCATAACCTTTAATGGATGTTAACGGTGTACGAAGTTCATGAGAGACAGCTGAAACAAATTCAGACTTTTTTTTACTTATCTGCTTTACTTCCTCCAGTAAAGACTCCAACTGCTTTGTCCTTTCTTGTACCTTTAGTTCCAAACTTTGCCTGGAACGGAAGACTTCTTCAAACAATCGGGCGTTTTCCAGCGACTGCCCTATCTGATTAGCAAGTATAGAAACTAACTCCTCATCACCTTCTGTTATGCCTGAAGAGATCGCACGATTACCAAAAAATACAATACCTATCATACCATTCTGAGTAATAATAGGCGCCAGTACAAACTGTTCCACGCCGAACAATCTTATAATAGTTTCCTTTCTCTGCAAAGGTGAATTAGCAGAAGAAAATGTATTCCCTTCTCTTAACGCATCGCATAAACTTATGTCTTTTTCTAAATTATTCACAATAAACGACAGTTCATCCTCAAAAAAACCATGACTTGCCTTTGGCTGTAACTTTCCATTTTTATCATAAATAAGAATCAAATTTTTCTCAAATCCCAAATCTGTCATTAAAGATTGATCCAACCTATGAAATATTTCGTTCTCATCAAGAGTAATACTAATAAGACGAGAAGTCTTCTGAAGCGCATCAAGACTATTTAACCTCTTATCTAATTCTTCCTGTGCCTTATTTAGTTCCATATCTGTCTTGACAATAAGCTTCGCCTGTTCATCAAGTTCATCAAAAGACTTTCGCATCTTTGCCAAAGAAAGCTGAAGGTCAGCAGCTTTTTTTTTGGTAAGAATAAACAAATAAGACAACACCCCTATAGCTCCAACAAGTATCAAGCATATAAATATTAGGTTTTGAGATAATTCATTCACACCCTTTACCCCTTTCCTAAAAAAACACGATATAAAAACCTAACAATTCTATGCAAAGGCAACTACCACTATACTCTCGTTTTGAAAAGATGATCGTTTAAATTCCCCTACAGACTCAAACGGACAAAATTCACCATTAGAATACATACCGATAATCGGTACATCATAACCAAACACCCTTTTTACCAACTCAATTTCCTGATAGGCTGCCCTACCCAACAACTTCAACCTTGCAATAGACTCAAATACAATAATCAATACAGGCTCCTTCCCACCAAGTGCCTGTCTGGCCTGTTCTGCTGCCTCTAAAGAGGCATTCTTACATGACTCTTTATTTCCTATCATAATATGAACTTCAGCGCCTTCTGGCACATCTCCTTGGCAAACAATACTACCATCCGCAAGTATATCAACAGCATTACGAAGGAGATATTCATTTTTTTCTCCAACCAATATACCTAATGGGTAAAGAATAGCCATCTGACTCAACTTATTAGAATGCAATGAAGAAAATTCATCTCCAAGATATTGTTTATATAAATTCGCTGCTATCTGACCATCTATCTTTTTTATTATATTGCCCTCTGCTTCATTTATAATACGTGGTTTACCCAGCGGCCTCCATCCGTGACCTGTCCCAATACCTATATCCACAGCTCCTCCTAACAAAAGGCCGAGTGCAGAATGATTATATACCCTATCCTGAAAAATTTGAAAAGTAGAGGAAAAACGAAAAGTATCAGAACTAGCCCCTCCTACTATAGGGAAAACATTACCAAAAATATCCTGAATACCTGTTATCAAAGGAGTATTGTTCTTCAAACTACCATCGGCAAACAACACAATTGCCTTTCTACTATATTTTCCAAAATCAGTAAGACATCTTCTGGCTAACGTTATACCACCATCATATACATTAGTCTCGTTTATTCCATCAACATTACCAATTCCTATCTTAATGCTATCAGAAACAACCACCAATACAGCTATTCCCTGAGTTTCAACTGAATTAGATAAAATAATACCAGCCGTAGAACACCCCAACAACCTCTCCGGAGATAAAACATCTTTTATAACAGGAACCGTATTTTCAGGAGAATAATCGATCGTACTTATAACAACCGCCAAATCTATCTTATCCCTACCAACAACCTCAATAGCTCTAACAGCAGCCTCTCTTGCAGCCTGTTCTTTTTTAAGATTTCTACTAAACCCTATTCCTACATTAACGGACATAACTCCACCTTCCATCTTTTCCCATCATTATAGTTTTTATTGTAACTTGCAGGAATAAGAGTGTCAATCTCTTAAAAATCTTTCAACCTACAAAATCCAATACAAAAACAAAACTATTGACCACTATAAAAAATATGATATTATACAAACTAGTTTTTATAAGAAAAAATATGGCCCCATCGTCTAGTCTGGTCTAGGACATATGGTTCTCAGCCATAAAACACCGGTTCAAATCCGGTTGGGGCTATTTTATATATTAAAACTATTCAAAAAACAAATTAAACTTTGAACTAAATTAATATTCCCCTCCTAAAATATACCTACCCTAAATAAAACACTATGTTTAAATCTACGCACGGAGGATTTATTAATGAATATAATTCAGATGATAATATTAAGCATTGTAGAAGGTATAACAGAATTTCTCCCAATATCTTCCACTGGCCATATGATCATCATTTCAAAACTTCTAAAAATAAAGGAGACCAATTTCCTTACAAGTTTTGAAATATCTATCCAACTAGGAGCAATTATAGCTGTTATTATTCTCTATTGGAAAGATTTATTTCTCAATTTAAATATAATAAAAAAACTTATAACAGCATTTATCCCTACTGCTATTATTGGCCTATGTTTGTATAAATTTGTCAAAAATGTGTTATTAATTAACTCAAATATAGTATCATGGTCACTGCTTATCGGAGGATTTATTCTTATAATATTCGAAAAATTTGCAAATAAAAACAAACAAAAATACAGAACACTTGAAAAAATAGGATATAAACAAGCTGCTCTTATAGGATTATTCCAATCCATTGCCATAATCCCTGGAGTATCGCGATCAGCCGCAACAATAATAGGGGGAGTTTTAACAGGGCTAAATAGAAAAACAGCCGTAGAATTTTCTTTCCTTCTTGCTGTGCCTACTATGGCAGCAGCTACTGCCCTAGATATGATAAAAAATGCCTCTTCATTATCCATCCATGAAGTATTCATATTAATAATAGGTATGATTATATCTTTCATTGTGGCAATTATAAGTATCAAATTTTTATTACATTTTGTAAAAAAACACAGTTTTGTTATATTTGGTATTTACCGCATATTTGTAGGGATCCTTTTTCTTTTAATAGTATAAGTTTAAAGAGAGGAATAATAATTTATGAAAAATTTAATTATTTTAATAATAAGCATAGTATTAACAGGGTGTGTTTCTCTAGAAATAAGTAATGAAAATGAAAAAAAAGGATCTCCCTATCTACCAACGACCAAACAAAGCATACTCAATAAAATAAAAACAGGCATGTCGATTAAAGAAGTTCAAAAAATATTTAATTCAAATGAAACTATTATAGGATACAAGAAAAACTCTAGCACAAAAACCTTTGAAAAAATTATTATAAAAAATCCTTACCGTTCCCAATTTATATGCAATGGTAACAACAGATATCTAATAAACTATTATTTTATAGGTGTAAAGAAGCCTGACGGCATTATCAGTGAGGAAGAACTTATCCCTGTTATATTCAAAGATAAAATAGTGATTGGGAAAGGACAAGATTATTTATTTAATCTAAAACATCAATAATAATTTTATCTATACATTACATATTAGAAATATAAGTTTGCGGGAGAAGACCAGTGAGACTCAAAAATTGGCCACTAACATGGTTTCTTTTTCATTTTCAACACCAACATCCTATCAACTGGGAAACTATATTTAACCGAAATGCACCATTAGATGTAGAAATAGGATTTGGCACGGGAGAGCTATTAATAGTATTGGCCGAAAAAAATCCCAATAGAAATATAATAGGAATAGAAAAAAACACTGAACGTATCTGCAAAACCCTTTTAGCCATAAAAAAAAGGCAACAATTATTATCACATTTCTCTTTCAATAATCTACGAATACTAGAAATAGATGCAACATTAGCGTTGAAAAGGTTATTTATTCCCTATTCTATTAACAGTGTATATAGCTTATTCCCATGCCCTTGGCCGAAAACTGCACATGAAAAACACAGATTATTTTCCAACAAATTTTTAAAACTTTTAAATAATCGACTCAAAAACAATGGAATGATAAAAATAATTACAGATTTCCACCCGTATAGCAGATGGATAAAAGAACAGGCAAAGGACTGCGGTTTCTCAATTAAGTCAAAGATTACATCCGCTGGGTATAACACAAAATTTGAACAAAAATGGAGACAAGAAGGCAAAAAAATTTTTTATGAAATAAGGTTAATAAAAACAAGACACATAGAACAACCAAATATGGAGAAGGTTATGCTGCGTGTGTACCAAATAAAAGAGTTCGATGCTCAAAAATTTCTATTAAAAAACAAAACAGGCGAAATTTCTGTAATATTTAAAGAAATGATATATGACAACAACAGACAGAAGGCCTTGATCCGAACAGTTGTATCAGAACCAGAAGTCACACAACATTTCTGGATAGCAATAGAAAAAAAGAAAAAATACTGGCATATTTATAAAGCACATGGACAAAATATATTCCCAACTAAAGGCATTGCCCTTGCATTGGAGATGGTTTACAATGCTGCGAAAAAATAATTATCATCTAAAAATATTACGTCTCTCTAGAAAAATACTGTTTATTATCTTCTTTTCTTTTATTTTATGCATACCTCATCTATGCTATGCTACAAAAAAGAAAACTATCTCATGTAAAGCTGTAATCTTCTCTGATAGCACAAAGATAAAACGACTTTACGGGAAGAATGTACATAAAAAAATCCTTCCAGCTAGTACTACAAAAATCATGACCGCATTAATTGCAATGCAACAGCTACCACTTAATAAATACGTCACAGTAAACAAAAATGCTACACGTGTTGTGCCAACAAAAATATTTTTACGTCCTGGAGAAGAATACAAAGTACGAGATCTAATATATGCCATCCTTATTATGTCAGCAAACGATGCAAGTGTTGTTCTTGCAGAAGCAGTAGCTGGTTCAGAAAAAAACTTTGTCAAAATGATGAATAAAAAAGCAAAACAGATAGGAGCAAGACATACCAAATTTGCCAACTCCCACGGACTGCCTACTCCTAAAAACACACAATATACAACCGCTTATGACATGTATTTAATATTCAGAGAGGCATTAAAATATCCTTTTTTTAGAAAGGCTATAACTTACAAATATAAAAATATTTATAGTAAAAACGGGAGAAAAATCACATTAAAATCCCATAATAAAATCTTATTTAAAAACTGGAAGAAAAAAATATATGGGAAAACAGGATATACAAAAGCTGCTGGAGCATGTTTTATAGGGACACTAAAAAAAGGGAAAAGTAGCCTTATTATAGGTGCATTCGGATGTCCTAAACGATGGAAAGACATCAAATACATAGTCTCTACATATGGTGGGATACGCTTATAAAATTATTTATAAAGATAAACAAGACTATATTATAAAACTTTTATTCCCCTTACTATTTACTTGCTTTTTTATATCCTATTTGCTATTCTTTATAAAGTAATATCTTAGGTTAAAAGTATTTATCTAATTTATCTAAAAATGAAAAAAGAAAGGACAGTCATATGGACAGAAGAATTTTAAGTACTGTCTCTGTTGTAACAATTGGTGTTCTTATAGGTATCTTAGTTGCTGCAAGAGAAGCACGTGAACCACTACTCCAAAAAATACTACAAAGCCAAGTAATTATACTACAATCACAAAAACGAATAGAAACAAAATTAACTAGATCGGTAAATTATACCAATTTTGGATACAATGGAAATAGTAACCAAATCGTAGCACTACTAAAAAGACAAAACGCCCTTGAACGTAGAATAGCTACATTAGAAAGACAACTAAGGACTTTAAAAGGAGCCAAAAATAGAATTAAACAAAGACCGCAAGCAATAAAACCTCCAATGGAAGATTATTCTAAGGTATATAAAATAGACATAGGACATTCTCCTGTTCGTGGAAATAAAAAAGCACCTGTGACAGTAGTACAATTTGTGGATTTTCAATGTCCTTTTTCAGCGCGATTTTATAAACCTATTCAAGAAGCATTAAAAAGTTTTCCTAACAAAGCAAAATTCGTTATTAAACATTTTCCCCTCTCTTTTCATCCTATGGCAATTCCTGCAGCAAAGGCTTGCTTTGCTGCAGGAGAACAAGGTAAATACTGGGAAATGGTAGACGCATTACTTGTCCCCGGACAAAGACTAACTCAAGAAAAAATATATGAAATAGCAAAACAAATCGGACTGGACATGAAAAAATTCAAAGAAGACCTGAAAAAAAATGATGCGAAATGGCAAAAATATATTGATGAGGATATAAAACTTGGCAGACAAATAGATGTTCGTGGGACTCCTACTTTTTATATAAACGGGAAAAAAGTCAGAGAAAGAGACGTAGAAGGATTTAAAAGAGACATAAAAAAAGCCTTGCAAGAAGCAGAAAAAAAAACAGAAAAATAAAAAATAACAACAGAGGAGGATTTTACATGACAAGAGTAGGTGGCCTAACCAGTAAATACTACAAAGAAACTAGAGGCATAAAGGTAACGGGTGGAGAAAAGATAAAAGCAGGAACATTACTCACAAGGCAAGGACATAAATGGCAGCCCGGTATTAATGTAGCAGGGAAAATGCATCTTACTGCCTTATGTGATGGAGAAGTATATTTTACTAAAAGAAAGAACAATTACAACAAAGTTGTTACATATATAAATATTCGTCCAGATGATGAAAAGAAACAAGGGATATAAATTCTTACCTCTAATAATAACTATCTATAAAAACTAAAAATAAAGAAAGGCTGTTTTTACAGCCTTTCTTTATTACTAAAGGATATAACAATGTGTGGTATCGTAGGATATATAGGAGAGAATGATGCAACAAAATTACTTATAGAAAGCCTAAAAAAATTAGAATATCGTGGATATGATTCCAGCGGTATTGGTCTGATAAACAAAAATACTGGGAAGATAGAACTCCGAAAAAGCGTGGGAAAAATCAACAAATTAGAAGATTTAATCAAAAAAAATCCTCCACCAAAATCGATTTGTGGTATTTCTCATACACGATGGGCAACCCACGGTGTCCCTACAAAAAGAAATGCCCACCCTCATATAAGCTGTTCAAGACATATTGCTATAGTCCATAATGGAATAATTGAAAATTATGAAGAAATAAAAAAAGAATTAATAAAAAAGAAACACAAATTTTCCTCTGAAACAGATACTGAAGCTATAGTACACTTAATCGAAGAAAACTATACAGACAATCTTCTCTTTGCTGTTATTAAAACAATAAAAAAATTAAAAGGCTCTTTTGCTCTGGGGATTATATCAAAAGACATGCCAAATACAATCATAGCAGCCCGCAGGGGTTCACCATTAATTATAGGCCTTGGTAAAAATGAGAACTATATTGCCTCCGATGTTCCTGCAATATTAGAAACAACTAAAAAAATCATCTATTTAAAAGACAATGAAATAGCACTATTAACCAAAGATAATGTTGAATTATTCTCTTCTACTGGGAGAAAAAAAGAATATAAGGTAAATACTGTTACATTTAATATAGATGCGGTAAAAAAACAAGGCTATGCTCATTTCATGCTAAAAGAAATCCACGAACAGCCTAATGTTATCAAACAATTATTAAATATACACATAAAAAATAATACTGTTCAATTAAATTGTAACAAGACAACAAAAAATTGGTTAAAATCAACAAAAAATATCTTTATCATTGCCTGTGGCACAGCATATCATGCTGGAATGGTTGGCAAATACATTATTGAAAAAATAGCATCTATACCTGTTAATATTGACGTATCCAGTGAATTTCGATATAGAAATCCCATTATCCCTAAAAACACCCTTGCTATAGCTATCAGCCAATCAGGAGAGACTGCTGATACGTTAGCAGCGGTAAAAGAAGCAAAAAGTAAAGGAGCAAAGCTCATATCAATATGTAATGTCATAGGATCATCGCTTACACGACAAGTGGATGATAATCTCTACACCCATGCAGGGCCAGAAATAGGAGTAGCATCAACAAAGGCATATACAGCACAATTGTGCATGCTATATTTATTAGCCTTACAATTAAGTCAGAACAACTCCTATCTTAATAATGCTGAAATTAAAAATATTATCCAAAAATTAAAACAAATCCCAGATAACTACACAAGCATTCTGCACAACAAAAAAACTATAGCAACTATTGCAAAAAAAAATTCTCATTTCGGATGTTTTCTCTTTCTTGGAAGAAATATAAATTATCCTTCTGCACTGGAAGGCGCATTAAAATTAAAAGAAATATCATACATTCCAGCAGAAGGATATGCTGCAGGGGAAATGAAACACGGACCTATCGCCTTGATAGATGAATATCGGGCAGTAGTATGTATCAATCCACAATCTGCAACATACGAAAAAATGATATCCAATATGCAAGAGATACGTGCAAGAAAAGGCAAGATTATTGCTATTGCCACACATGGAGATACAGCAATCAAAAAACATGCAAATCAAGTTATATATATACCCAAGACACATGATATACTTACACCGCTACTAACAGCCCTTCCACTTCAACTTATAGCCTATTATATAGCAGTAAAACTAGGCTGTGATGTAGACCAACCAAGGAACTTGGCAAAATCCGTTACAGTAGAGTAAAATTATATTAATAATCTTTAACCAATTATAAAATATCGTCATGTTATATATTGTATCAACACCCATAGGGAACCTAAAAGATATTACATTCAGGGCAATAGAAGTCTTAAAACAAGCAGACCTAATTGCTGCAGAGGATACACGACACACCAAAATTTTAACAAAACATTACCAGATCTCAACCCCGCTTACCAGCTACTTTGAACATAATAAAATAAAAAAAGCAAATTACCTTATAAAACTCCTTCAACAAGGCAAAGATATAGCACTGGTCACAGATGCAGGGACCCCTGGGATAAACGATCCCGGATATCATCTTATTAAACTGACAAAAGACAACAATATCCCCATAACCGTAATCCCCGGGCCATGCGCCTTGATTGCCGCTCTTTCTTTATCAGGAATGCCAGCGCACAACTTTATCTTTGAAGGTTTCCTACCAGTTAAATCATCTGCTAGAAGAAAAAAATTAGAAGGATTAAAAAACGAAAAAAGAACCATAATTTTTTATGAATCACCCCATAGAGTTATAAAAGCACTCGAAGATATAAAAGAAATACTTCCTTCATCAGCAACTGTTGCATGCGTTAGAGAGATAACAAAAAAATTCGAAGAGGTTAAGAAAGGCACAGCAAAAGAATTAATAGATTATTTCTCTATAAATAAACCTAAAGGAGAATTCGTCATACTGGTAAACATGAACAAATAAACCAATAATATTGCCGAGGAAAAACCAAACAATGCAATAAAATAACTTATAAAAGAAATCATCCCATTCCAGTAAAATAAATGAACCTTATTATGTCCCTTATTTAAATAAACTGCCTTAAAAGCAAGATATGCCTCTTCTACCGGAACCTCTTTCCCATTAACCTCAGCATGCCATCCTTTATGATAATTATCAGCATAGACAAGCCACGCTCCATGTTTGGTACTAACATTAACGTCTAGATAAACCTCATTTGGATTAAAATCTTCTACTTTAATACTGCCCAAATTAGCCACTCCTGAATGCAAAGACATATCCATCTGATATGGCTCCCCATGATTTCGAATAATAAGTATATTATATAATGCTGGCAAATTTCTCATAATATTTACAGTCTTATCAATAGTATTAAAATACTTTGCATTGTCTATAAGTCTGAACTTAGGGAAATAACAACCTATGACCTTAAGTAGATCGCGGTCAATTCTATGTCTTGTGGACATCAACCTACTAAATCCTTTTGAATGCATATGCGTATAAAACTCTGTATAACATGTATCAAACTGAATAAAATTATATACAGCAGGATAATTTGTTCCTGCGCCTTTTCTTAAAATCAGCCTATAGGCGTCTTTTTGTCTCTGGCCTTTTGGTTTCTGTTTTCTAAAAGGCATAAATTCAAATTTATGGACATAATATACATAAACTAAATCTTTATAATCCTTACTAAGCCTTGGCTTTAATTTGAATACAAGGATTTGAAAATATAAAACATCAATAAAAAACACAAAAATAAGCATGCCATCCACAAAATGCCGAAATAATATCCATCTCTTCTTATCCGCGTATCTAGACCTATCAAGTAAAACTAAAATAATATATCCTATAGCAATACCAATAAAGACAATAAGATATATCCCTACTATAGGGAAAATACTTAAAGGTTTTACTACTAAAAAGAAGTCTTTCTTAGGTGTGGCACTAAAAGACAACTCATGCAAAAACTGACCTGTTAGTCTATGGCTATCATAAATAAAAATCATTACAGCCAAAGAAACAAAAAGATATTTTATTTTTTGCCTTGCGTCTACCTTCCAAAATAAATCAAAACTATACCCGGCACAGATAAGCATTAATATCTTTATCATTCCATACGTGTAAGTTATATGCCTATAATACTTCATCCCCGGGATATAATAACACAACACAGAAAACAACCCTCCGCAATACAGCCATATCAAAAATACTGCAGGCGCTAAGAATGCAAAAAACTCTCTCTTCCTCACCCAAATCATTGACATGATAAAAAACAAGACAGGTAAAAGCCCTATATATCTAGTATCATGCAGACCTAAAAATTGATTTTTCAAGAATTCAGGAAATCCTTGAACCTCTCCCCATATCAAAAACGTAGCAAGAGTATTTGCCCCACCAGGACCCCTTGAAAGAAAATTAACATATCCTCTTATATCATTTAACTGCATATAATATGCAAAACATAAAACAATAAAAAATATAAATAATACTATATTCAATAGTCTTTTTTGAAAAATGCATTTTAATACAGACACGTCCTTTAAAAGCAAAACAACAAATATAATAAAAAAGGTCGCTATCCATAACGACATACAATAAAGAGAGTTGCCCATAATCCATGCAAACAAAATAATTCCCGTTAACCATAAAAACACAGGAGCATGCCTTCTGAAAAATAACATAAGTAAATATAATGCAAGAGGAAACATATAAAAGGTGTGCAAATCAAACATCAATTGATGAAGCCAATAACAGCTACATACTGCACCAATACATACAATATATACCGTGCACCTACTATTAAATAACAGTCGAGATAACATATACATACCAGTAAGCAAAACCAATTGCTCAAACAAAACTGTGGCCTTAAATAATAATAGGACATTCTTTATTCTAAAAATCCAGCCTATTACCATAAATAAATAACTTACCGCACTCAGGCCGAATATCTGTTCATGATTAATAGGAAGCCCATAGCTATCATATGGCATCCACTGGGCAAGATTATTGTGGAAGAAAAAATGATTATAAAAAAAATAAAAAAGATCAAAAAAATACATACTGTCATGATAAGGCACATAATACCAAGCGAAATAAGGCAGGTTGATTATAATAACAAATAAAGACAAAAACATAAAATCAAATCGTATAAATATATCTCTGCATCTAAATACCAACAAAGATAATATCTTCTTAACATTCATTCGTGCCTATCTCCTGTATTTATTACCTATTTTACTTCTCCATTGTCTGAATGTTAATCGAAAAAGCAACCTAAAATAATTAAACCATATCTTACCTAATTTAAAAGAAGATACCCCCATATTAACCGAACGATTTATCCATGATATAGGCACCTCACATACATTATAACCTAATAATAAAGGCTTTAATCCTGTCTCTGCATTAGCAGCAAAATCAGGAAACTCTATATTTATCTGTTTCGCTACTTCTCGTTTTAAAAGTTTCAGGTTATTACTAATATCTCTAAAATGTCTGCCAAGCATAATATTAGCCAATATATGAAATGCCCGGTTTGCAATAATCTTTGTAAAAGGATAATTTAAAAGCACAGATTCTCTTGAAAAACGCGAACCTATTGCTACATCAGCGCCTTCTGCAACTACATCAAACAAATCCCTTAATTCAGGTATGATATCCTTAAAATCTGCATCCATTAACAATATATAATCCCCTTTTGCAGAAGCTATCCCCTCTGAAAGGGCCAAACCAACTCCATTTGGTGGCATACGTCTTATAACCCTAATCCTATCATCTTTCTCTGCTATTTGTTCTGCTATCCTAACAGTATTATCTTCAGAATTATCATCTATAATTATTATCTCCTTAATATAGCTGTCATAAAAACACTTAATACTATCAACTATCGGGTATATATTCATTTCTTCGTTTTTACATGGGATTACAAAAGAAACTTTCCTTATAAATATATTGTGCTTACATAAATCTATTGCCCCTCTATTTTCTATACTAATAGGCTCTTTCCTTGCATAAACATATATAGAACCTGCAAAATTTCTTATAAATGGACAATTCTCCAGAATAAGACTAATATTTTTCGCAGGCCACAATAAAAACATAGGAATAGGAGAATATAAAAAATCATAAGCAAGAACATTTATATGCGTATAGCCTACTTCTGACAACAAAGTAAATATATGAAAACGATTTAATAAAAAATCTTCAGAAGGCCTATGCCATTTTATTGGCAACAATCTGCGGATTATCCTTCTTAATCTATAATAGGGATTCCATGAATTGGGTTGAAATAAAAGGATTCCCCCACCAGGAGATATCATATCTTTAACTTTACAAAGGAAGAGATCAAAAATCTTATCATCAAGCATATTATAAGCCACAACATAATCAAACCTTTTCTTACCTAATGCATGCGGAAAGGAAGCTATAAAACGAACATCAATACAAGATAAATCTTTTGTCTTATCTCTAGCCAACTCAAGATATTCTGAAGAAAAAACTGCAGCAGTTATTTTGCATTCACATTTTGTAGCCTTGGCCAAAGCATAGCTAAACCTACCATCACCTGCACCTACCTCCAAAATACTCTCACCCGGCAAAATATGAAATAAATGCCTCATAGTAGAGGCCCGCCAGAAAAGCCTTATATTAATAAAGGGATCATATTTATCCCAATAAAGGCTACGATTCCTTTCCTGAGAGGCAAGTTTTGATGAAAGGAAATCTTTTTGCATCAAAAATTTTAGACTATAGTTGAACAGAATTTATATTAAAAAGTCACATTAAACAAACTTATCCAAACGCCTAAACTATTATCGACATTTTACACGAAAAAATTCTATAAACAAAATTTTCTATATAATATTAATTATAATCCTCTTTTATTTCTCTAAAAACATAGCAAAGCAAAAACCTTGTTCACAACAAAAAATCCAACCTAAAAGGTTGGATAAATAGTTATACCTTTATAAACTATCCAATAACATTTTACCCCTTACAATTATTATTAATATCCTCGATCTCCCTGCAATAAATCGCCTAATATACTCCCACCTATACCCGCAATTCCTCTCTCTTCTCCTTTTACCTGAAAAGTCGCCGCAGCTAAAATCCTATCTGCCATCCTTGAGAAAGGCAAAGTCTGAAGGTATACAACCCCAGGACCCATCATCCTTGCAAGAAACATCCCCTCGCCACCAAAAAGAACATTTTTAAAACCACCTATAAATTGGATATCATAATCTACACTCTTTCCAAAAGCAACAAGACAACCTGTATCTACTTTCAAACTTTCTCCTACTGCTAAATCCTTTTTTATTATAGTGCCTCCCGCATGGACAAACGCCATTCCATCACCCACAAGCCTCTGTAATATAAATCCTTCTCCACCGAATATACCAGCCCCTAATCTTTTTGTAAAAGCCACCTCTATATCTACTCCATTGGCTGCACATAGAAATGCATCTTTCTGACACAAAAACTCCCCACCAAGATTACTAAGATCCAGAGCTATTATCTTTCCTGGATAAGGAGCAGCAAAACATACATGCTTTTTACCTGACCCTGTATTAACAAAACTAGTAATAAAAAAACTCTCGCCAGTTAACATACGTTTAAACCCCTTAAAAATTCCCCCGCCGGTAGATGTCTGCATCTGGATACCCTCTTCCATAAACATCATAGCACCAACCTCTGCCCGTATTCCCTCACCCGGATCTAGTTCTATCTCTACCGCTTGCATATCATCACCGTAGATTTTATAATCAATCACATCTGCCATTTTAACTCTCCTTACACATTAACTAGACTACTAGCCTCGGCTAATTTATTACGTAACTCCTGTTCCTTTTGTTTAAACTCTTCAGATTGAAACGCAGTAGAATTCCAATTAATAAAAATCTGCCTTAATTGCTGGAAAAATCTTCTTGCCTCATCCTTATTATCAAAACGAAACTCAGCATCTATAATCTCCTCTAACAACTCATATATATACTTTTGCCTATCAGCAGGTGTTGCCTCATCTGTCTTATCAAAGGCATTTTGCTGCAAGTAAACAGCATCAACAAACTCTCCCTTTAAATAATCAATAAACTCATTTATAGATGTCCCCTCCTCACCGATAACCTTCATCATCTGATACACATTATCACTCTTTTTTAATATTGTAACTGTTTTGCGCACCTTTTCCTCATCTATAAAACTCTTATATTTACTCCAGCTATCTAAGGGTGCAACAGCAGGATACCGTCGGGCATTTGCTCTCTCCCTAGATAGACCATGAAATGCACCAACAACCTTAAGCGTTGCCTGAGTAACAGGCTCTTCAAAATTACCTCCAGCAGGACTTACCGCCCCGCCTACAGTAACAGAACCTATGCTACCATCTCTTAATTTAACAACACCTGCACGTTCATAAAATGATGCTATCCTTGACTCCAGATAAGCAGGGAAAGCTTCTTCTCCTGGTATCTCTTCAAGCCTACCAGACATCTCCCTCATAGCCTGAGCCCAACGAGACGTAGAATCCGCCAAAAGCAACACATTTAATCCCATCTGACGATAATATTCTGCCAATGTCATTGCAGTATAAACACTTGATTCACGCGCAGCAACAGGCATAGAGCTTGTGTTGCAAATAATAATCGTCCTGTCCATCAAACTCCTATTCGTCTTAGGGTCAATAAGCTCAGGAAACTCATCAATAAGCTCTACAACCTCACCTGCTCGTTCACCACAGGCAGCAATAATAACAACATCAACTTCAGCGTGCCTACTTAAAAGATGTTGCAAGACCGTTTTGCCTGCACCAAACGGACCAGGAGTACAAAATGTCCCGCCAATAGCAACCGGGACAAGGGTATCTATAATCCGGATCTTCGTAACTAATGGTTTTTCTGGCTTCAACTTTTGACTATAAGCGGTTATAGGTATCTTTACCGGCCACGTCTGAGACATAGATATTTCATAAATTTTTCCTTGCTCATCCTTTAACTTTGCTATCTTATCTTTAATAGTATAAGTTCCAGAATTAACTATATCCACTACCTCCACAATACCATGTATACTAAATGGCACCATAATTTTATGCTCAAAAATATGTTCCGGAACAAACCCTACTGCCATACCTGCCATAAGTTTATCACCTATCTTAACCGTAGGGGTAAATTCCCATTTCTTTTCCGTATCCAATGCATCCAAATATGCCCCTCTTTTTAAGAAAAATCCATGCTGTTCAGCAAGCCTATGCAAAGGATTCTGCAACCCATCATAGACCTGACCTAATAAACCCGGACCAAGTTTCACACTTAAAAGCTCTCCTGTAAACTCAACAGGAAACCCGACCTTAATACCTACAGTATCTTCAAACACCTGCAGATCTGCTAGTTTGCCGCGCACTCGGATAACCTCAGATTTTAATCTATCTTGCCCTGCAACAACATAAGCAACCTCATTTTGCATAACCCTTTCCTTAAACTCTACCACAATCATATTACCATTTACACCAACAACTTTTCCTTCTCTCATTTTATCTATCTACCTTTCCTTAAACATTTAATCTTATTCTGCACTATTTAACAAGGTTAAATAGTGCAGAATAAGATTAAATGTCCACATTATTTAACTTTTTTAACGTTTCAAAAACCTCTCCTCCCTTTGAGGATTTCATTAAATTATATCGTGATAATATCTTTAGTTTAATCCCATAAACTATCAAATAACCTAAATCAAAATAATGCCCTGCAACTAACTCATCTAAAAACTGCCATCGAAGCTGATCTAACATCTTCTCTACCAATAAAAGGTTATCCTTCTCTGCTGCGGATACAATTATCTTATGTATCCATGGGTCAGGATATCTTTCTCCGTGAATAAAATCTAAAGGATTTTCTTTGTTTGCCTCTGCCCTGAAAACTGCTATCTCATTACGAAAAGTATTCTCAAACTCCATCCATGCCTTAAGCACTTTATCTCCTACTATACCTTCAATCTTATCTGGATAGAAAATCTGTTTTATATATAAAAAATCTTTAGGTGAAAGCAGTCGTTCACAATCACTTAAAAACTCTTCTGTAGACATAGGAAGATCACCTTCAAATTGTAGCATAGGCAAACTCGCAGCAAAATAGTAATAAGAACTCATAACTCTTCCTTTTTTACTTATCAGAAAAAGCCGACTCTTTTACCAAATCAGCAACCTTTGGATTAAGGAATCTAGCTAAATACTCGGCCAAACTCTTATCAGTAAAATCAAAATGCGACTTTCCTCCATCAAAACTTATCTTAAATCCAGCCTCAATATCTTCTGCTGAACGAAAACAAATAGGCCTTTTTATCCCTTCTTCCTTAAGCCTTGCCATAAATCCTTCTTCTAAGATCTTACAATCCTCAGGATTTAAAAAGACCTCTATCTCTACCTCTGATGTATCCTTCTCAATAGAATTCTTTATTACCACCGTAAGTATATCTGTTAATTTATCCTTACTTAACGCATCATGAACCTCAACACTGACGATTGATTGTAATATCTTCTGAATTTCTTCCTTTAAAGAAAGTATCATATCTCGTGCAGCATGTTTAAGATTTTCACGTGCAGAATTACGTTCTTGTTCTATCTCTTTCTTAGCCTCAGCAACAATATGATCAGCTTCTTGTTTTGCCTTATTAATAATACTCTCTGCCTTCTGCTTAGCTTCATTTATAATATTTTCTGCCTGTTTTTCTGCTGCCTGCACGCCTTCCTCTTTTATCTTATCAATCAACTCCTGTATCTGTTCCACCATATTTATCTCCTCTCTTAATACTTATAATCGAACCAAATATTTTTCTATCCTGAGGCCATCTCCTTAATTATATTTCTTGCCACAACAACAGGATCATCTGCCTTTACAATAGGACGGCCTACTACAATAAAATTACTCCCTGCTACCACTGCTTCTCTTGGAGTAGCTACCCTTTTTTGGTCATCTGCTGCAACAGAACATGGTCTGATACCAGGTGTTACAATAATAAAATCCTCACCCATATTCTGCCTTATAAACCCGGTCTCATTGACAGAAGCAACAATACCGTCAAGTCCACATTTCTTCGCAATCGTAGCTCTATCAAGGACAATTTGATTTATATTAATAACTTTATCCTGACTTGTCAAGACAGTAATACCCACAATAAAAGGTCTAACCAAATCCAATCTATCTGCCTCTTTTCTCCCTGCATCCACTGCACGTCTTAACATCTCCTCTCCACCGATAATATGCACTGTAAGCATAAATATAGATCCACCATCAACCTTACTGCCTGCACTAAGTCCAACTACTGAGGCAACCGCATTAGCAACAGTATTAGGTATATCATGAAACTTCAAATCCAAAAATACCTGCCTACCACAAGACATAATATAATCAACAATTGCTGGTCCACTTGCTGTAAACAACTGGCTACCTACCTTAAATAATCTCACCTCATCCTTTAATAAATCTACCAATTTCTTTGCCTTATTAAAACTATCCACATCTAAAGCAACAACCAACTCACACTTTCTATCCACCATAACCTCCTTCCCAGAGACTATTTATCTGATTCAGCTTCTTTCTTCTCATATACTCCTTAATCCCCTTCAGCACATCAAACGGCGCATTAGGGTTAATAAAATTGGCAGTGCCCACAGCTACCATAGACGCGCCTGCGATTAAAAACTGCAATGCATCACTGGCATCCATAATTCCACCCATAGCAATAATAGGTATCTTAATCTTTTGTGCTGTTTTATATACCATATAAACAGCTATTGGTCTTATTGCAGGCCCGCTTAATCCTCCTGTAATATTCCCTAATACAGGTCTTCCTTTTTCAACATCAATAACCATTGCCATAAACGTATTAACCATACTCACAGCATCCGCACCAGCATCTTCACAAGCTACAGCAATCTCTGTTATATCCGTAACATTAGGTGTTAATTTAGCTATAACAGGAACATATGATACGGCCTTAACTGCCTCCACAATCCTATACGCTGCCCTCGCATCCTGTGCAAACAGGCGCCCGCCTTTCAAATTAGGACATGACAGATTTAATTCAATACAGCTTATACCAATATTATTTATCCTTTCTGCTAACTGTATAAATTCATTTTCGTCTTTACCTGAAATGCTTACAATAATAGGGACTCCTATATCTTTTAAAAAAGGGAATTCTTCTTTTAAAAAACATTCAACCCCTTTATTCCCTATTCCTATAGCATTCACCATTCCAGCAGGAGTTTCTACGATTCTAGGTGGCGGATTGCCTGCCCTCGGAGTAAGTGTAATTGTCTTGGGAACCAGTGCTCCTAACTGTTTTAAATCTCTCTTCCTACAATACTCTTTAATGTAAATAAATGTCCCGCTACATACAGTAACAGGATTACTAAATACAACATCACCTATCCTTACTGATAAATCTATATCCATATCCCAACCCTTACATATTATTTTCCATCTACCATAACACCATCTTAAGCCCCAATAACATAAGACATATTCCAAATATTTTTTTCAAATTAGAATCCGGTATACCTTGAACTAAATCTGCACCTAAAAATGCACCAATAATAAAACCTATTGCAATAAAAACTGCCATCTGGATCTTCACATTCCCTGCCCGATAATATCTTAACACAGCAAACAACAATACAGGTGGCAACATCACTGCCAATGACGTCCCCTGCGCTTCATGCTGTGTTAATCCAAAGAAAAAAATAAGTGCCGGAACCATAACACTACCACCACCAAGCCCCAATGCACCCCCAAAAAGTCCTGCAATAATCCCCAAAAAAATATATCCTAATATACTCATATGTCCTTACCCCTGTTAAAGATTAAAAAAACAATTTATCTAAATCAAAGACAGGGCCTTCTAAGCAAACCCTTCTATATCCGTCCGTAGTCTTGGTTACACATCCCATACACGCCCCAACCCCACATGCCATAGTCTCCTCACAAGATGCCTGGCCTCTCAATCCATACCTTCTTGCGAAATCCTGAACAGATGCCATCATAGGCCGTGGCCCGCATGTATATATAAACGTCGAAGAAGATATCTCTATTTTTGGGAAAAGGACTCTCACCCTTCCTTTTTCTCCAACACTTCCATCATCAGTGGCAACAAAAATTTGAACCCCATTACTAATAAAAAAACTCATATCAAAAACATAATCTTTGTTCCTTGCACCATAAAGTAATATCAACTCAAAACCATTGTCTGCAAGCACATCAGATAAAAAAAGAAAAGGGGCAATACCTACCCCACCAGCAATCATAACAACCTGTTTCGTGCCTTTAGGAGGCATATTAAAACCATTACCTAACGGACCAAGAATATCAAGATCATCACCTTTCTTTTTCTCTGACAAAAGCTCAGTCCCCTTCCCTAGAACCTCATAAATAATCTCAAGATGCCGTCCTCCAACCCTTGCCACACTAAACGGACGCCTAAAAAAAGGCGTTATATTTTCAGAAACCCTAATATTAACAAACTGGCCTGGGACAACATGCTTCAAAATAGGGACAGCCTCAATACGTAGATCCATAAACCTAGAGCATAATCTTTTATTAGAAACTATCTTACAAATATGATGAACTTTTTCATACATAACAAAATCCTATTCTGCACTATTTACTGATTTGCAGCATAATCATTAATCCTATAAAGAAAATAACCATCGCGGAACAAAAAATAACTATCGTTGTAATTATATCAACTTGTCTATAAACGACCAATTCTTGCAAAGTCTCTAAGACAACAGCAAACACCGGCCAGACAAATAGCCCCCGTTTTTCTTTTGTAGAAAATGCCTCATCTATATTAAAAATATCTTTTATCCTTACTTTAAATATATTTCTTATCCTAGGAAATATACGTGGGGTACGAACGCAGTATTCTTCATATTCTTTACCAAACATCTCTGTCAAAAATATCTCTTCCTTTATCACCTGCCGCTTAAATCTCAGATAAAATAACACTGCAAATATAGGAACTACCCATAAAGGCCAAACCATAAGTATAAACCCCGCTCCCATAAGAAAACTTCCTAAATACATGGGATTACGCACTAAACAATACGGTCCGCTTGTAACCAATTTTTTACTCTTGGCTGAATACCTTAGCTTATGGCCGCGGGCAGTCATACGAAGAATAATTCCTTTTAAAAGCACTATCATCCCAAAAAAATCCAACCAATTATCAATATATTGATTACGAAGATAGACGCCCGGAAACATATACAAGAAAGCAGTAAACCCAATAGTTACTGCCAATAGAACTGTATCCGTCCTTACCCTTTTTTTCATTTTCCCCTCGATATTGACTCCTTATTAATATCTTCCATTAGTTCCTTTATCTTTATCTCTGCATCTTCAAAATTGTCAACCTTAATCATTCCATCCTTATTCCAATTACCAAGATCAATTATAGGACGATTAAACACTATCCCATAGGATATTTCTGATAAAGTGCCATAACTTCCCGGTAAGGCTATTATGATATGGGCAGAACAAGCAACGATTGCATTCCTTGCAAAGCCTATACTAGTAGGCAAGGCTATATCGATATAAGGATTGGCATCCTGTTTATCCTTGCCCGGAAGTATACCTATGGTAAGCCCTCCTGCATCCTTTGCTCCAGATGATGCCGCCTCCATTACACCACTTAAACCTCCGCATACAAGCACCGCTCCCAATCTAGCAACCATCCTTCCCACATCATAAGCCAATTTACGCACATTATCATCTGCGTCATGCCCACCGATAACCGATATGGTAATCTTCTGTTGTTGCATACTATACTCCTACTCCCATTAAACTATTTACTATTAAAATACATCCCCAAATGTATAAGTAAAGCCTCCTCAACCTCCCTCTTCATCTTTTCTATAGAAACCCTCCCTATACACTTTACCAATCGTTTTTTATCAATTCTTCTTATTTGATTACATTTTACCTTAAAATCCTTAGGGAGTCCTGTCTCCTGAGAGGACAAAAATGCTTCAAAAGGATAACTCTTTTCTGTGGTGGAAGCAATAGGAATAACTGTTACCGTTTGCGCAGCTTGATTATTTATATCATTGGAGATTATTAAAGCAAGACGTGTTTTATTAATCTCAGAACCAACTGTTGGATCCAAGCATACAAGATAAATTTCACCTCTCTCAGGAAATCTTCTCATTGCCATCCTTCTATTTCTATATTCTCCCAATCAGCTTGCAATCCTATATCTTCTTTATATGTTACCTTATAACCTTCCAACAAAAGACTTCCGGTTCGTTTTCGTCTTTCTCGTTCCAGTTTTTCCTTTAATGCCTCTGTAATAAATCGGCTCTTATTATGTTTGTTTGCCAATTCTTTTGCTATATCATCTGCTAACGTAATATTTAAACGTATCATACACATTCCCTCCCACACAAAGAATACAATCTATTATGCGGCCAATACATAAAATTATATTCAAATATTAGCAGAACCACATAATAAAAAATTCCATATCAGTCCTGATATCAACAATAATTTTATCTACTTTCCTATTGACAATCTCCCTTACATTCCCATCTTTTAAATATATAAATAATTACAGACTCTGCTATTATTTACAATATTTACATAAATAAAACTTTTAACCAACAAAAAATCTTTTATAATAATATATAAATTACAATAAAAAATATCTCCCTACGGCATAAATCAAATATAATCTCTATAAACAACCTTACCCTTACATATTGTCATATCAACCTTACCCTTAAGCCTCCTGCCAATAAATGGAGAATTTTTTGACTTCGACATAAACTCCTCTGCCTTTACCTCCCATTCTGCTTCAGGATCTATAATAGTAATATCTGCATCATATCCCTCTTTTACTACCCCTTTTGTCTCTAATCCAAAAATACGTGCAGGTGAAGTTGACATCTTATCAACCATCTGTGTAAGTGAAATTATACCCTTATCTACAAGTTCTGTCATAACCAGACCTAAAGATGTCTCTAAGCCTATCATCCCGAAAGGTGCTTCTGCAAATCCCTTTTCTTTCTCTTCTACAGTATGAGGTGCATGATCACTAGCAATACAATCAATAACCCCATTCTGTAAGCCTTTCTTAATAGCATCCACATCCTCATCTGTCCTCAACGGAGGATATACTTTTGTGTTTGTGTCAAAAGAACTGACATCCTTATCCGTAAGGGTAAAATGATGAGGACATGCCTCAGCAGTAACCTTAACCCCATCCTGTTTCGCCCTGCTTATCAACTCAACTGAACGATTAAGGCTTATATGCTGAAAATGTATTTTAACATCAAGATATCTTGCTAATTCTATATCTCGTGCAACAATAACCGTTTCTGCAACAGCAGGGTCCCCTTTCAATCCTAATAATGTAGAATAAAATCCCTCATTCATGACTGCATTATTGCTCAAAAATTCATCCTGACAATGCTCAACTAACAACAATCCAAGAGGTTTTGCATATTGCATAGCAAGATACATCAACTGACTATTAAAAACACATCTACCATCATCCGAAAGTGCAACACATCCTGCAGCTCTAAGCTCATACATATCTGTAAGCTGTTCACCCTTCATTCCCTTAGTAATAGAACCCACAGGCAAAACATTAACGACTCCTACCCGTGCAGCCTCCTTCTTCACCGCCTCTATAATCATCTCATTATCAAGCACCGGAGTAGTATTAGGCATGCACATAATTGTTGTGAACCCTCCCTTTGCTGCAGCCATAGCTCCTGTCTCTATTGTTTCCTTATCTTCTCTGCCTGGTTGGCGCAGATGCACATGGCAATCAATAAGTCCGGGCAAAACCAACTTCCCTGCAACGTCAATAACATCATGGCCTGTTGTCTTCATACGACGGGATATACGTATTATCTTGCCATGCTCCAATAAAATATCAGAAGTACTATCTGCTATATCATCACTATTAACAATAATTCCATTTTTAATTATAATCCCCATACTTTTCTCACAATAATTACCTACATTACACTTTTTATTTAGTATGACTGCCGGACAACAAATAAAGTACAGCCATCCTTATAGCCACACCATTGGTCACCTGCTCTAATATAACAGAATACTCGCCATCAGCAACATCCGCTGATAATTCCAGTCCTCTATTAGTAGGACCTGGATGCATTATAAGCACATCTTCCTTTGCCTGCCTAAGCCTCTGCTTATTAATTCCAAAAACCTTAGCATATTCCCTTAAAGAAGGCAAAAAATATGACTTCTGCCGTTCCTTTTGTATTCTTAATATCATTAGTACATCATTTTCTCTTATAACCTTATCAACATCATAACAAACATCAACACCTAATCGTTCAATCCCAACAGGAACCAAAGTAGCTGGGCCACAAGCAGTTACATTAGCACCCAATTTAGTTAACGCATGTATATTAGACCGCGCTACCCTGGAATGTAATATATCTCCTATAATAGCAATATTAACTCCTTCTATCTTTCCTAATCGCTCCCTAATAGTAAAAACATCTAATAATGCCTGCGTAGGATGCGCTCTCATCCCATCCCCCGCATTTATAACTGAAGCGGACAAATATCTTGCAAGTATATCAGGGACCCCTGCGCATTGGTGACGCACAACAATTATATCCACATTCATTGCTTCTATGTTACGTGCAGTATCAAGGATAGATTCGCCTTTTGACAAAGAACTGCTTGAGGGAGCAATATTAATAGTATCTGCGGAAAGTCGTTTTGCTGCAAGTTCAAAAGAAGTCCTTGTCCTGGTTGAAGGTTCAAAAAACAAAAGGACCACTGTTTTCCCTCTTAAGGCAGGGACCTTTTTAATATCTCTGGTAGAAATCTCCTTAAAAGCCGTGGCTGTCTCTAATATGAGTTCTATCTCGCTTCTATCTAAATCCTGCAAATCAAGCAAATCATTTTTTATCCACTTATTTATTTCTTTCCCGTACAATGACCTCATCATCTTGTAAATCACTTTCTTGTAAAATTACTCTTACATCCTGATTTAGAGATGTAGGAATATTCTTACCTACAAAATCAGCCCGTATAGGTAACTCTCTATGTCCCCTATCAATTAAAACTGCCAATTGAATGTTTGCCGGTCTACCTAAATCTATCAAAGCATCCAAAGCTGCCCTAATAGTCCGTCCAGTAAACAACACATCATCGACCAAAACAACCCTTTTATCTGTTATATTAAAGTCTATAAGTGTTTCATGCACAACAGGATGTATATCAATCAAAGTCAAATCATCCCTGTAAAGAGTAATATCCAGAATACCTAAAGGCACAGTATTGCCTTCAATATACTTAATGCACTTATTTATCCGTTCTGCAATATAAACACCACGCCTGCGAATTCCTACTAAACAAAGATTATCAATCCCTTTATTCTTCTCAACAATCTCATGAGCCATACGCATAATAGTCCTGCGTATATACTCCTTATCCATAACCCTAACAAGACTCATCCTAACTAAAACCCCCTAAATTTTCTCTAAGCTTTAACTGGACACAAAAAAACCCCGCTCTCATAAAGAGGAAGCAGGGAAATCTTCTCTACCAATATCTATTTTACATAAATAAAGCATCTATCAGCCTTTCCGATCTCACTGGATCAGATTAAAGGTTCAAGTTATTTATATATAACACCCAAAACTTTCCCTGTCAAGGAGAATATTGTTCCACCATTCTATGTGGTGGATTGTAACTCATAGTGCGACAATGTCAACTCCAAGATTACAGGTATTCTGTAAGTGCTCTTTTGCTATCTGCTTGGCTGTTCTATACCCTAAAAGTTTTCTGGGATAATTATTCATCCATCTTTTAATTCTTTTTATCTCCATAAGCTCAACAGGCTTGTCTTTGTCCCTTGTGCTCCTTTTACGCAATCTCCGTCCCAATGCCCTTACTCAACACATTTTTTTGCCGCTTCTGGCTGGTCTCTATATTCTCCCGTATATATTCTTCCAATCGTAGGTCTTTTCCTATCTTTCATGACCGTTCTTTATCCCCCCGCTGTTCTATCTGCCTCTTTTGCCCCACATTTGCACGGTATTCCATCTTCTCTCTTAAATCATACTTAAAAAACTGCTTACCCTCCTCGTTTTATCTCTCGATATATCGTCGACCGGTCTCGCACTAATATTAATGCGATCTCTTTTATGCTCTTTTTTGCCTCCTACAATCCTTCTATCTTATATCGCTCGCTTTCTTTTAAATGTTTATACTTTTCTCCTTTGTTGGTATAATCTTTTTGCTCCATATGATCCTCCTGTTTTTTGTTTTATTTATCTCTTACAAAATAACAGGTTTTTTATGATCTATGGCGCTTTCTTTTTTATTTCTTTTGTCACACTTTAAATTACAAGCTTCATTCCACCATTCTCTAAATATTAAATATTACATTGGCCGTTTCGAATAAAAACCTCAAAAGGAGAAGATGATAACACTTATAAAAAATAATCCTATGATAAAAGACAAAAAATATAATATTTAAACAATACCTGTATAAATCTTATATTTCAACAAAAAAGCACATGCAAATAATTATTTACTATTACATAGAATTGCTAACAGAAACATTCCGCAAGGCTAAAGCCATACTCCACTATTAGTTCTTTTAATATTTTTTCATGTTTTATGCAATATCTTTAACTCTATTACTAGTTGCTGTTTCTTCCGATCCCTATACGGATAAATTATTAACGAATTTGTCCGTATCCTACATAAAATGTATTCTATCTATATACTTCCATATTTTTTTACTATCCTTTGTAAAAACGATTATATCAATAACTACTAACCTGTTTCTTTATGTATCCTCCTCTCCATACAATATTCTAAGTGTTCCCTAAATAATTCACTAAATATATCCTACCAACATTTACATCAACACTGCTGTCAGGTAACCTTCTACAAAAAAGCATATATCAAAAATATATGTTACTAAGACAATTTTATAGTCTGGCAATTTATTATTAAATTTTCTTACCTCATGAAGTCATATAAATATTTCACGCGAAGCATTCTATCCAAAAAATTATTAACTAAAAAGGGAACTTCTTACTTATTTTATTATTGCTACGGTTAATTTCAGGTAAACTCTTTGTGGGATCAACTGCTATGGTTAAAGTATCTCCTATACCCGGGATAAACGCTGCTGATTTAATCTTAAAATTCAACCTTGCCATGGAATTAGGCCTCAAGGCGCTTACCAAAGACGACCCCGTATACACCTGCCCTGTAGCACGTCTATAGGTATAAGAAACATTAAAATTACGCGCCACTTCATTGCCCTTATTGCCTATATTAATTCCTGATAGGATAACATCTGCACCCGAGGCATAAACATTTAAAGAAGATAAAATAGGATATAGGTCTATATAAGATAAAAGAGACTGTCCAAAAATATTATTATTAACCATGCCTGCAATGCGCCAATTCTGCCCATCCTTAACAAACTTCATACGAATATTTGCCGACTTACGATAGATCCTGCCTTCATTCATCATAAATTGAATTTTCCAAAAAACATTGGCCATCGCCTTATTTTTTTCTGGAGAAAAACTAATGCTATCAATCCTATAAAACATAGAAATATTATGAAAAAACATAATATCTTCTTGTATAGCATGAACAAAATTCAAGTAATCAGGAAACTCCCTTGAAAAAAGTCCTAATATTCTAGATTTATCACCCATAATATAACTATTTCTCAATTTATCCAAAACACCTACTATCGATCTGTTGAGGCCTTCAAAGTCTGCCTTAACATTATCAGTTATGCCTAAAGAATTAAACAATCTCCGCCATCGATTAAGCCATGCATTATAAGCTGAAATATGACTTTTATCAGGCTTCACATCTATAGTAATCAATTTACTATTATCTCCTGGATTTAAATCTCCTAATTCGGAAACGATCTCTATATCCATCTGAACAGGGCCGGATTTCTTAGGTGTCCATTTATATACAAAACTCCTGATTTTATTAACAGGCAAATCTATCCTCATTGCTTTTTTATATCCATCGTCGCTTTTTACAATCAACCTTGTGCTCCCATCTGTATCCTTTGGCCCATTGTTCTTAACTGTCACCATAATCTTTGTCTCTCTGCCTTCATATATCTTCTCATCCTTCTTAACAGATTCTATAGACAAATCAATGGCATGTTTTCTAACCATAACCTTTCGCTCCAAGGTATTATTTTTTAAAACAGGGTCCTGTTTTTCATTAATTGGAAGAACCTCTGCTTTTATAACATGCTCTCCTGATTTCTTAGGAGTCCATGAGATATCAAAACTCTCATCCCTACCAGCATCTAAAACAACTTCTTTCTCTGTAAATTCGAAACCATCATCAACTGTAACCCGTAAATTAGCCATTGCACTATGTTTTAAGTTAAGATTTGATACAACAACATAAACATCTGCCTGCTCCGACTCGATCAAATCTTCATCCACATTAATACTCTTTAAAGCCAAATCCACACTATAAGGCAAAACATCCACAGTAATAGACTTTAAATTATTCTTTAAATCTTTCTCATTGACACCAACAATTGACACGGTTGCGGACAAATCAACCTTTCCTTTTGTCTGCGGAATCCACGGAATGTTGATAGATACAGTTCTAGCCGCATTTATAACAAATTCATCTGTCGTATACCTATACCCATCAGTTGCTTGCAAACTCACAACAGCTTTATACGAATAAACACTCTTACCTCCTGTTGCTTTTTTAATCATATCAACGACGCTAGCATCCTGATGATCCGCCACTACAACATTTACAATAGACTTATGCCCTCTCCTAATAGTTCCATCTATACTTACAGACTCTACAGCTAAATCTGTTTCTTTAAGCTTAGAACAGAATGCCAAATCCCGAAAATGTGGAAGATACCCCAAATATACATCAAAAGAAGGTTTGTCCAATTTCGGCAAATCAGGCAATAAATATATCCCTTTTAACTTATCAAACAAATTTAATAACCTAATATCAATTCCATCGCCTCCGCCAAACCCATGAAACTTGAACGGAAACTTAAAATGTAATTTAGACAATAACCCCTTTACAATACTCTTGGCCTTTGCCATAAACTTCTTTATGATATTTTTTATCCCTATTGCCTTTGCAATTTTCCACAAAAAATCGTCTAAAGCCGCCTTAATCTTTCTTATCAATACCGCGGGCCCTTTTAATATATCCTGCAATTTAATACTTATTCGAAAACTAACTAGCTTACCCCAAGGCGGATTAAATGTAAACTTGAGCTTAATTCTACGCCTCAACTGTTGCATCAATAGCTTCAATCCTACTCTTATCTTTTTTAACAATTTATTTAAAGACAACAATTCCACCTTAAATGGCTTAAACATCCTTAATGTAGCATTTATTTTAAGCAAAACAGAAGAACTCTGAGACAATCTCTTATTAATAGCAGACAACCCTTTTCTAAAAAGGGCAAGAGATGCCGTTAGCTTATCTAAAGCATTAGACACATTAGACAAATCGTTATCAATACTAGCACATAAAGCCGCTGTCCTAATATAATCATCCATCTGTTTGGCAGAATCCAAAAGCTGTTGATTTAATATAGCTTGCGCGTCCTTAATATATTTAACCAACTCATATCTATAAGTTAATCCCTTCAACAAAATTCGCTGTTTAAAGGTGGTGGCCTTTTTATGCAAAGGCTTTATCCTATCTTCAAAATTCTCTAGTTTATTAACCGCCTTTTTTGATTTTTCATGCAACTTGTTCATAGGCGTTCTAACCTGAGGAATTGCCGATAGTATAAAGGATACATCTCTAATATCCTTAATATCTCTTTTAATTAGAGAGGTCTTTCCATCCAAGGTTTTGATAATCTTCAAACGCATAGATACTTCCTCAGAGGATTCAATATCTCCGCCTAACCTCTTATTTATAATTGACAACTCTCGCATTGTAAGCCGCACTTCATTGATAAAGGCATCATAACTATGTTGATAATGCGCCATAATCACAGAATTTACAGCCTTTCTTACAACTCCTCCTGTCCCTACTGCCGCAAAACAATCCAGTTGCATTGAACTCAATAAGAATAACGGAATTAACAATACACTTATAGATCTAAACCAATATCGTTTATTCATCCATGCCTCCTAGGAAAAAAGATTAATATAGCTGCCACTGAAAACCATATCTATTATAATTAAATAACTTCGTTATCTAGGGCAATGCTTTAAGCCTTACCCTACCTAAAGAAAATCATTGGGTCTTTAGTTAAAAAAGCAGATAAATTTTTAGTGGCAATTTAACAAAATTTTCTCTAAAGCAAAAATATTCTAAAATTTCAAAGATACCTTTGCTATTACACGGGTTTCCGCATAATCATTAACGGCATCGTAAAATACATTATCTTTATGGGAATATTCTACAGATGCACCCAACAATTCTTTTATCGTTTTAGAAACTGTAAAGGTATATTCTGTTATGCTAAGATCATTTTGATTAATATAAAAATTATTATCCGTTAAAGAAAAATTTCCATTAAATACTAAACCACAAGGAAAAACCATTCGCATTCCACAAGAATGAGATAAAAAGACATCACGCTTTCCAGCATCAAAATTTTTATCTAAACCCAAACTTTCTCCTAAATTCCAAGACAAAACAATTCTTCCCACATTAATAATACCATTCAAATTAAATGACACGGTATGTCTGTTTCGCTCCTGACTATTATCAACATTGTCCCTAATGCACGCAAAAATATAATTAAACAAAACATTAACATTGGAAAAACTCTTTGATACCCCAATATTCCAAGTATCTGTTCTATTACTAGAAGATTTATCTGAACTATACTCTTTTCTACTATCCCATCCCCCAGATAAAGAAAATCCCAACGCAGATGAATAAGAAACATTGATTCCACCGTTTATATGTTTTGATGTAGAATCTTTTAACTTGCCAATATTATCCCTGCTAAAATAGATATATGGGGAAATATTAATATCCGTGGCCACAGAAACCTGCCCTGAAAACTTAAGAGATTCCAAATCTTGCTCAGAAAACCCTCCTGTTGTCTCAAAATGAGGCCCCACACGACTATATTCAGAAAAAAATGAATACTTATCTTTTGAAAAAGAAACACTATACCTATATGCACTATCCGACTTGCCTTCATAATCATTCCCATCCCCTGAATGAAGCTTCCTAAAACTTGATGCAAACTCCCCGGCCAATAACAGTGACGGAAAAACATGATATTTCAAATCAACACTAGTCACATTTATATCCTTATAGACATCCGTATTGGAAAAAAACGAACCATCATCACTTGCCCCGCCATAATTAATCCCTACCACAAGCCCATTATGACTAAATTCCTGCTCTATCCTCGCTCCCCATACAAATCTTTCGGTATTTCCATCATCTTTATTAGACTGCCATAGTAAATTCCAATTTGAAGCATCTACCCCTGCAAAAAAAATCAACCGTGCACCACCGACTGACTTAAAATCCATATCAATCCCTTTCAATCCATTATTTACAGAATACCGACTCAAAGAGACAAAACTATCTCCAAAGACAACACTCCAACTACCAGATTGATAATTAATGCTAAATTGCTTCAAATTAGCACCTTCCCTATCAATCAAGTCATCATCCGTAAAAGAATATACAATATTTCCTGCCAAGTGAGAATTACTGTCTTCAGATGTATCTCGAAAATTAATTATGCCTTCATCTAAATAACGAGTCTGATTTTTAGGATAAAAAGATTTATCCCTATTTCCTTTAACCTGATAGGTGATAATAGAAATATTCTGAGTTACATCAACTTCAGAAGAGAAGGCATAATGATTAAGAGGGCAAAGAAAGAACCATAAAAAAACAACAAATACATCCCTTAAAGAATAATTACTATTTAGCATAACAAACCCTTAACATATAAATTTTTCTTTACAAGTATATATAAACATCCCAAAATATATGGTATATATCTTAGGGTGCGTAAGGTAAATAATTCTAACCATTCGGGGAGTTTCAGTGAAGGCTAGTGAAGACTAAATGGCATATATATTTATAATATCTAGATACAAGAAATTGTAAAGAGAAAAATATTCTTTAAATTTAAAGAATAAACCAGTAACCAAGCATTTTTCAGCTATTAAAGTTACGTAATTACTGCTGAAAAAATTCTGTTTGTATATATTAAAAGACTGGATAATTTATCATTTGTAAAATGACTAGCTTAAATTTAATACGATTTCTATCAGAAGAATATATTTTTGAAAGGCTAATACTAGATATAAATATATTTACTAAAAAAATATAAAAAAGGAGAATAAATGAAAAAAGGAACAAAAAAAATTAGCCTAATCGAAGCTATTGCCATTGCAGTAGGAACCATGATAGGCGCAAGTATATTCTCAATCTTTGGAGTTGGCGCACAACTAGCAGGGAAAGGACTTCCAGTTTCATTTGTTATATCCGGAATACTATCGCTTATGGTCGCATATTCATATTCGAAATTAGGCAGCAGAATAGTATCCAATGCGGGACCTATTGCTTTTATAAGACATGGCATAGGGGATAATATTATAACAGGGACATTAGCAATATTATTATGGATAAGTTATGTTATTTCCATTGCCTTATTTGCAAAAGGATTTAGTGGGTATCTTTTACCTTTATGCCATATAAAAATATCCACCATATCAACTGCTATATCAGAAATTACACTTATTGCCTTTTTTACTCTGCTTAACTGCTTTGGAAGCAAAGCTGTAGGCAAAATGGAATTCTTTATAGTTTTAATCAAAATATCCATACTTATGATATTCATCATTTTTGGCTTAATAAATATCAAGCCTTCATTTCTCCAGCAGTCTTTTTCTCCACAACACCTATACGGAATACTACATGCATCTGTTATATTCTTCCTATCTTATATGGGATTTGGGCTTATAACCAATGCATCAGAGAATATGGACAATCCTAAAAAAAATGTTCCTATAGCAATCTATTCTAGTATTATATTCGTAATGATAATATACGTATGCGTATCATTTGTAGCTGTTGGGAATCTAACAATAAGCGAACTAATAAAAGCCAAAGATAACGCTCTTGCCATTGCAGCAAAACCGTTTCTTGGTAACTTGGGATTCATCCTATTATCTTTAGGAGCACTATTTTCTATAGCATCTGCATTAAACGCAACATTATACGGAGGGGCCAACGTAGCCTATTCATTCGCAAAAGATGGAGAACTACCAAAAATATTCGAACGGAAAATATGGTTTAAATCTACAGAAGGGCTATATATAACCGCATCCTTGGGAACAGCATTTGTCTTATTCTTCAATATCTCCTCCATCGCATCTATGACAAGTATAGTATTCACCCTAATATACATCGTAGTCGCCACCGCCCACTATAAACTTGTAGATCTCTGTGGTGGGAATAAAGCACTTATTATTTTCAACATTATAACTTTGTCCTGTGTTTTTTGCATCCTACTATATTTCCAATACACAACCAATATAAAAACCTTTTGGGGCAGCATTTTAATAATAACCTTTGCTTTTTTAACCGAAGCCTTATACAGATTTAAACAAAAAAGAACATTTAAAAAAATTATAATACATATAACAAAGTAAAAGAAGCAATCAATGTAAAAAACAGTATAATAAATCTAACTACACTAAATATTATCCATGCAAAAACGATGGAAATACAACAAAATTGCTAACTATTATCTATCTAGGAGAAAAATATTATAATCCCAGCAACAAAAACATATATTTCCTACTAAAATCAATTTTTCATTATAAGTTTCAATCCTATAGTCCTAATTACTATAACTAACAAAAAATAACTTAAATGGCTAACTGCTAATACAACCAATCTCAAACCTAAATGAAACAGTGAGAACAATGATAAACATATAGGCTAAAATATCAAAAATTCTCTACAGAACCAGTAATAACCTCTATAGTAACAATGCAGAACTTCCGCATATAATATTATTGCCAGTTAAAACTAAAAAAACAACTGCAAAAGATAGACAACACCTCTAACAAAAATTAAGACCATAATCCAAAATCAATCTGAGACTATTTCTTAAAATAAACACCATAAATATCGCGATAACAACAATTCCTAATAGAGAAAATAAAGACAAAAAAATACCCAAAGCACAGGCAATCCCAAAATAAATAATAACCACTCACAGGACATAATACGGAATTATTATAATCGCTAAAAATTCATAAATCTTCCTGTCTAAATACACTGGGGCCAGCAGATACTTCAAGCAAAGCCTTATCTTACAGAAAAACAACTATAAACACTATCACCTGTAAATCAGTTTTTCCCAGCCAACAACTAAATAGCTACCGCTAAAAAACATACTTTAATATACACTCCTCTAAGCTATATCCCCAATCTCTTTTCAACTTCATCATCATATATTTTAATACCAAACATAATAAGAAAAAAGACACTAAAAACATTTATAATAATACCTAAAACCAACCATGGAGGGGTATATTTCATTTCAATAAAATGAGAACCTTTAGGAACTTTAAACCCTATAAACAAATAATACGCAGGGAAATGTCTTACCTTATTTCCATCAACATAAACCTTCCAACCATCAGCAAACATCTCCGGGACAATAGTAAAAACATCATTAGGAGAATTGACTTTAAAAAAAAGATAATCTCCTCTTAATTGATAAAAATCTCTGTATCTTGCTTCCAAAGGATTACCATTTAAAATTTCTTCTCGTATATTAAACCTATCCGCATCTTTATCTTCAACATAAACAACCGAAGACCTATTTTCATCGTATTTTCTTGCTATATTTAAGATATTTAGCTTCTTTAATTTATTTGCAAAATAAACTCTATCCGTGGATTTCACTCTCTCATAAACATCAAACCTATCACCATCTACAACTTTATAAAATCCATCCCACATCTTTTTTATACCTTTTTTAACAATCGTAAAGTCAATTGGGAAATATGTGGTTATTGATGAGGGCAAATCACCATCCGACAAATTTAAAAACCTAGGACCTCCTCCTTTTAAAACCTCATCCACATGCTGAAGATGTCTTCTACGAAAATAAAATTGAAACCTCATTAACCTGTAAGGAGCTAACGCCAAGAATCCAGATGTTCCTTGGACACCATATAATAAATTATAATCATCCGCAATCCACTCTGGTTCAAAATAATGATAAGGATGGATATATTTACCTTTTGCTTTCTCATAATACTTTCGTTCTGGAGTTCCCAATTGAAAAAGCTCAGGATGCGTCCTGCAGCCTTTATCATACCACTTAAAGCAATCAAGCAACATCATAAAACTTATAGAGAAAAGAAATATCGGCAAAAGGATGTGTTTAAATCTAAATCGCGGGCGTAAGCTTAACAAAACTATCAATATTAAGGGTTTAATGAGAAAGCTTACTGCTTTCTTTAGACTTGCAACCGTATAAAACCGCAACCATGGAAATCTTTCTATCCATCCTGATGGATTATCTTTTAAAAAAAGAATTAAAGGCAAGACACTAACTGTTATCGCTACGATTATAAAAATTAAGCTAATTCCAATTTTTAAGTAAGAACTATTTCTTGTAAAAAACGATAAATTATCATCATTAAACACCAAACAAATACTTAATACAATACAAAAATCCAACACATGTAAGGCATACATAAACGTAAAATAGGTTAAAGGCATAAAAATTTTCTTAAAAAAGGGAACCCATGCGGCAAGTTGAGAAGCTATAGGTGGTATAAGGAAAAATATAATTGTTGCAATCCAACTCATATAAACATAACTTTTATTTTCCGCATTTTTAAATATTCTTCCAAAATGTATCACAGATAATCCTAAAGCAAGAAAAGCCAATGCCAAGAATGCCTTATGTCTAACAGGTGTAGCGCCAAAAAATCCTTCAATTATAGTATCCATCAAACTATAAGGAATACTCTTGCCCACAGAAAATATTCCAAAATTATTAATATCATAATGTCCTGCCAGACGAAACGAACCAAATTTAAAGTAATAAATTGTTGGGAAAAGCTGAACAGCGAAGAAGCCAAATGCCGATACCAAAAAAATCCCCAGCGAAACCACCAAAACAGGAAAACTTCGGAGTTTATTCTGAATATCTCTATTTGTAAAGATATACTTATAAATATAAATAAGGGTGAGCATAATTGCCCACCAAATAACCATCTGATTAAATTGGGTAACACCTTCCATAGCAAATTGAAGAGATAAAATTGCTCCAACGGAAATAGCGGTTAAGAAGATATGCCTACGGTGAAGTTTGATGGCAACAAACATCATAGCAGGAAATAACCCGCATCCGAGAAGAAAATAAGGGGATTCTGCTATTGTTGTTGATTTAGCAATGGTTAAGCCCATATAAGCCATACCGCCAAAGATAGCAATATACCATCTTGTTTTAAAACCATCCCACAATAAAAGCATCATAAAAAAGAATCCAATAACATATGGTTCAATTAATTTAACCAAGTAAAAACTATCATCATCCAAAAACCACGCCAATATATTGGTAGGACTCAAAATTGGATAAAGTCCTGAAGAATATAAACTCAATCCTCCTCCAATTTCCCTATTCCAAAAGCTAAAATTGAAATCTCGCCATCTATGAGCTATATCAACAATCGTCCCCCAATAGTTATCACTAAGCTCATTAATAGGCACTCCGTAGGGAGGCATATCGCTTCTAATATAGATATTAACACCAAGAACCACAGCTAATATCAAACAAATCAAAATTTTATATTTTAAGCTTAAAAAAATCGTTTTAGCTTTCATTGATTTTTCTTCATTAACTGAATAACAACCTATTTTAATTTGGAAATATTATCTAAACAAAATTACAAAACAAATATCGTAGGCTGGTTCATGAGTTTTCCTGCAAGCACAATCTTAAATAGTTCTACAGACAAGATAATAAGAAAGATTATATATAATGAATGAAGAACGATATAAAAATATTTATTTATCTTTCTTGTATCCATGATACCTTTAACTGTCAAATATAACACAATAGAACAATAAAAAAGAACTGTTCTAGGCACAATAAAAGGATATTTCTTCAACGCACCTAAAATACATAACTCCAGAAAAAGAATCAAAGATATCTTATCCAAAGAATCAAAATATATCGATCGTTTCTTTATAGTCTTAAAAAAACCTGAGAATAAATAAAACCAAATGCCATAAAAAATATTCCTATCTTTTTTACAATACGCGGTCGCTCTACCAACCAACGAGAGAAAAGATTAACTAACCCCTCCCCAAGGCTTCTAAAAAATTCCCCCACAGATACAAAAGAAAGACAATAATCCTGATAGCTCTGAGTATATACGTCCGCCTGCGGAAGACGTATATCAAAAAAATATGCTAAAAAAAGAAACATAAGAAACGAACACCCATATACGATTAAATATTTTAACTTATCCTTATCTCTTCTAACTGAATGGATAAGATTATAAAATGGAAAAATCATAAAAAGAAACGACGTATAAGATAATAATCCCATAGAAGGAAGAAAAATCAAAATAGGTATATACCACTTTTTTAATCGCTCTGACTCCAATTTCTGTTGATTATAAAGAAACAATATAAAAATAGCAGCGGTCAATACGTCCATTGAATATTGTTTTAATTCTGCAGAATAATAAATTAACAAAGAAGATGCTGTCCATGAAAGCAAAAAAGTAAGATATTCTAATCTATGTTTAAATTCATAGCTGGCTATCTTCAACCAAATAAAAAAAGCTACTATCATAGAAACAAACGGCAGGAATCTTAAGGCTATTAAATCAAAATTAAATGGTCTTGAGACCTGTTGAATGAGGAAAAGATACAACCGAGGGAATATCTGATTAGTTACTAATTTTTCTGTAAAAAATTGTTTAAAGGTAAATGTCTCAACACTTTTAAATACACATATTTCATCTAACCATAATGGTCTCTGGGCAAGAAGATGAAAAAGACATGATGAAAGATACCATGCGATACAAAAAAGAATGTAATATTTTAAAAGATTATTATCAAATTTTATATGAGATAACCGATTTTTAAAAAAATGCATTAAATCTATTTTAAGTGATATTTTTAATTTCAAGACTTATAGAACATAGATATCTTTATAAATGCGCGGGGTGGGACTTGAACCCACATGGATTACTCCACACGCCCCTCAAACGTGCGCGTCTACCAATTCCGCCACCCGCGCTAAAAATATTTCCAATATATTACTTCCTAAAACTGCCTTTTGTCAAGCTTAGGATAACTCTAAGTTATTAACTTTCATTCTCCTTTGAGCTTCTTCTAAACAGCGAATATTTTTTATTTAAACCTTATATACAAATTCATGAAAACTGTAAAACTCATATTTTCTCATAAGTAGATATCTTTATAACCCACTGCAGACGTTCATCATCTTTTTCCCAATCAAAGCTTATCTCTTGGCTCTTTTGCATTTCTATGACTATCATTATATTCCAATGCTGCATAGATAAAAGCCCTAAATAATGGATGCGCCTGATCCGGCTTTGACTTAAACTCTGGATGAAATTGACAGGCAACAAACCATGGATGATTTTTTAGCTCTATAATCTCAACCAACCCTCTCTGACTATTAATCCCTGCAAACAACATACCTTTCTTCTCAAAGGCCTTTCTGTATTTATTATTAAACTCATAGCGATGCCTATGCCGTTCAGAGATACTCTCCTTTTTATACGCCTTATAACTCAATGATCTTTTAGAAAGTTTACACGCAAATGCACCCAACCTCATGGAAGCCCCCAGGTTCTTAACAGACTTCTGTTCCTCTAACAGACAAATCACAGGATGCTTAGTATCTTTATTAAATTCTGTTGAATTTGCCTGTTTTAATTTACAAACATTCCTTGCAAACTCAATAGTAGAAACTTGCATACCCAAACAAATACCTAAAAACGGTATATTGTTTTCTCTTGCATACTTAACAGCTGTAATCTTTCCCTCTATACCTCTATCACCAAACCCCCCTGGAATAAGTATACCATTGGCACTGGTAAGACGTTTCAAAAGTTTCCCTTTTTCTAAATCCTCTGAATCTATTTTTACAATATTCACCTTTGCATTATTCGCAATACCCCCATGCACCAACGCCTCATAGATAGATTTATATGCATCCTGCAAAGTTATATATTTACCTACAACGCAAATCTTCACCTCTTTCTTAGGATTCTTTAATCTATTAACAACCATCCTCTTCCATTCAACCAAATCTCTATCTTCTTTTTTAATATGCAACTTCTTCAATATAAGATCATCAAGCCCTTCCTTCTTAAAAACAAGAGGCACCTCATATATATATTTAACATCCGGAGCCTCTACCACAGATTCCCTATCGATATTACAAAATAATGCTATCTTATCGCGTTGCTCTTTTGTAATATGTTTCTCAGTCCTGCATAATAAAATATCTGCAGATATACCTATTTCACGTAACCTACCAACACTATGCTGGGTAGGTTTTGTCTTTTGTTCCCCTGCAGACTTAATAAAAGGCAATAATGTAACATGTATATTTAACGCATAATGGTCTCCTAACTCCCATTTCAATTGTCTTATAGCTTCCAGAAAGGGAAGACTTTCTATATCTCCCACGGTACCGCCTATCTCAACAATAGTAATATCAGTATCCACATCATGTGCAACCCGCTTTATACTACGCTTAATCTCATCTGTAATATGCGGTATAATCTGAACCGTCTTGCCCAAATAATCCCCCCGTCGTTCTTTTGTTATAACAGAATAATATATCTTGCCTGTAGTAATATTATTATCTTTCCGCATCCGTGCATTAGTAAACCTCTCATAATGGCCTAAATCGAGATCTGTCTCTGCTCCATCGTCAGTCACATATACCTCTCCATGCTGAAAAGGATTCATAGTCCCTGGGTCAACATTAATATACGGATCGCACTTTATAATCGTTGTCTTCAACCCCCGTGCCTCCATTAATTTACCAATAGATGCTGATGCAATACCTTTACCCAAACTTGAAACCACCCCGCCTGTAACAAAAATAAACTTAGACATAAAAACTACCCCCACTAAACACTAAAATAATTCCACTATAAAAAACTAATACCCATGGCCTTCTGTTTCTAACATATATTTATCCATATTTGCAGGAGCATCCGCTAAATATTCCCCAGTAAAACACGCATGACAAAAATTTCCGGAATCCTTCATAACTGACAACATTCCCTCTAAGCTAATATATTCTAAAGAATCAACCTGTATAAACTCTGCTATCTCTTTTACCGTTTTATTAGCTGCTATCAATTCTTCCTTATTTGGAAAATCAATACCATAAAAACAAGGAGATATTATCGGCGGACAACTAATACGCATATGAATCTCTTTTACTCCGGCCTTTCTTAATACCTCTATACGGCTCCGGGATGTTGTGCCTCTGACAATAGAATCCTCAACTACCACCACCCGTTTGCCTTTAAGAACATCTCGTATAGGATTTAACTTAACCCGCACACGAAAATCGCGTAAAAATTGCGTAGGCTGGATAAATGTCCTGCCTACATAATGATTGCGTATCATACCTACCTCAAAAGATAATCCACTCTGCTCAGCATAACCTAAAGCAGCATAATTCCCTGAGTCAGGGATTGCCATAACAAAATCAGCATCAACAGGATGCTCTTTTGCCAACTGTGCACCCAAACGTTTTCTAACTAAATATACATTATCACCAAAAATATGGCTGTCTGGTCGGGCAAAATAAATATTCTCAAAAATACAAAACGTCTTTTTATCCTCCCTTGCGCCAGGGATAAATACAGATTCTATTTTCTCACCCCTAATAAAAACAACTTCCCCTGGCTCGATCTCCCTAATAAACTCCGCCTGAATCAAATCCAGAGCACAACTCTCACTAACCAAAACAAACCCCTCTCCCAACTTCCCAAGACAAAGAGGCTTAAACCCATTGGGGTCCCTAGCACCGATTATAACCCCATCCACAAGCAATATCAAAGAAAATGCCCCTTTTAACTGCGACAAAGTATCTACAACCCATTTTTTTATATCCCCATTACGTGCCCGTACCAACAAATGAACGATAACCTCAGAATCCATAGAGGTCTGGAAGATAGCTCCATCTTCCTCTAAATTGTCATATAACTCAGCGGTATTAGTCAAATTCCCATTATGAGCAACAACAATGGGCTTTTTCTTATGCCTTACAAAAAACGGCTGAATATTCTTTATATTACTAGAACCTGTTGTAGAATACCTGCAATGGCCTATTGCAACATGACCCGGCAGGCTGTTAAAGGCAGACTCATCAAAGGCATCTGCAACAAGCCCGGGTTTTCGGACAATATGCACCCCTTTAGAATCATAAGAAACTATGCCCGCAGACTCCTCACCTCTATGCTGAAGCGCATACAATCCTAAAAAGGCAACCTTAGCAGCCTCCTCATGATTTGAAACCCCAACAATACCACACATCTTTATCTCCTGAGAATAATTATAGGTTCAGCTCAATCTATTTTATTATGTAAAATTTTTATATATGTCCTTGCGATACCCTATTCTGATAGTCTCAATCAACAACAGCTTACCTTCAACAGAATACACAATTCTGTAATCACCAACTCTGATACGATACAAATGCTCAGACCCGTACAATTTTCTGCTCCCTATAGGATACTGCGGACAATCTTTCCACCGCGTTAATAATTCTTGGAATCACTGTCTTCCCTAGTTTCTTTAGTTCTTTTTTAACAGATTGTTTCCATTTTATTTTATACAAGGCCTTCCTCTCTTAATTCTTTTAATAACTCCTCATGTGATATGGCTGGCTCCTCCTGCCTTTCGGCAACTACAGCTAAATCCTCAATATCCTCTACCAGCTCGATAAATTCATGGAAAGGCAAAACAACCGATATTTTTTTGCCCTTTCCATCCGTTAATATTGTGGCGGCAAATCTTTAATATTTATCATATGATTTCTCCTCTCCCTTACTATTCAACCTCTCTAACTCCAACACTTGCAAATGTTACCATCTTTCTTGTTGTCTTACTAAGCACCGCCACCCTAAAATATATCTAATTTTACCACCTCTACAAGTACAGATAAAGCATTTAAACTGCTTTAATAATACCGACTCATCTGCAAAACCATAAAAGCATATCACCATTCCCCAAAAAAAACAACCAAATAAACAACAAACCAACTATCAATAATCCTTGATCTTTCTCCATATTTATCTTTAATGAAGGATTTTGCAACGGATAGTCAACATATTCTATTCCAGAAAGAAGATGCTTGATTAACGTAGTCTTGCCTACCTGACGGGGTCCAAGCATAAGACAAGATGCACCTTTTTGAAAAGTATTAGAAATATTCTCAAAGACAAATCTAAACAATACTTTATTTTTCTGACATATATAAGTATTGCAAAAAAGTCAAGTTGGACACAAAATAAAAAATATGCCCGCAAAATTAATTGATGCACCTCATCAAATTCAACCAACAGGCAATCTAATTGGGAAAAGTAATTGAAGAACAGAGCTCTATTTTATTGATTCCTTTCTAGTCCTTCCCCTCTTTGCTTTAATCCTAAAAACCTATTAAACTTTGCTTCTAACTCCTCTATATAAGTGATATGGTGGGATATCCCTCTACTACAACTATTGCTATTCTGGGCATATCTGCTTCCGAAAATGCTGACAATAAAAAATGGGTCTCTGTCCCGCAATATCCCTAACGCATATTTCTCAATTTCCATCTAATCATTTTATCACGCCTCGAAGAAGCTTTTACAATGAACTCATGCATTTGTTGGAGCCATTCCAATTTTTTCTTCGGTGATACTTTCATAAATCTTAAAAGCCGTTCTTTTTCCGTCTCCCACTTAAAGATCATATCGTCTCCCTAATTTCTTTTATCTTTTTCAATTCTTCTATATCCAATTTATCTATCGTCCTCCCTGTTTTTTCCTTCATTTGTATCAACTTATCTATTGATATAACAGGCAACATCAAATCATCAATTTTAATATACTCCAAATTATTTTTCGCATCTTCAAAAGAAACAGGCGAATCTATAATTATATCCACCTCTTTTAATACCTCTTCTTTATAGAAATTAAAGGCTTTCATATGTTTATTTTTAATCCAATCCTCACGCACTTTTCTATCGACAATTTTTATTGGGTCCACAGGTTGTTTAACACGATAACCTTGCTTTTTTAAAATTTCAACAATCTTCTTAAGATTATCATCACTCATCTCAACCAAAATATCCAGATCAGCTGTACTACGCATCGAACCAAGAAGATTCACTGCAAAACCACCAACAAGAACATATTTAACTTTTTGCATTTGAAATTCTTTTAATATCTCTTCATAAAAAATCATCTTTCCCCCTCCCTATCAACATACAACCTGTCTGATCTATAAAATACCTATCTTCTTAGTCCTGCCCCTTTTTGTCTTTCCACTTATCTCTTTCATTATACCTAAATCATCCGCCATTTTTATAAATTCTTCCCAACTGTCTTGATTATTACTAATGTATTCAAATAACCTATTTACTTTCAATTCATCATATTTATCCCTCCCGCAATACACTCCCGTGCTTGATCATTCCCAAAGGAAGGGATTATCATCCAATCTTATTCGTACTGGATTAACGACCATAGGCTAATGTATATCTTCATGGTCGGACTCATCGAAAAATACTTTTATTAACAATCTCTTCTCTAAGTGATATAGTGGGCATATCCTTCTGCTACAACCTTTGCTATTCTTGACATATCTGCTTCTGAAAATGCTGGCAATAGGTGTCTATTCCTAATTTACAATAAGGTTATTTTGTTCTCATCTCCAAATTTTTCTAAATAACAATCATCTCATATTAATTGTGTTTGTGCTTGCCAATACTGCCTAATGTAATAGGAGGTGTATAAACAGATACCTTTTCTTCAAAAATAAAAATTAACTTCCCCACTACCCCGCTGCTTCTCTATAATACTCCTGCAAGGACTTGACTGTAAATTCTTTTTTTTGGCGGGCTTCCATAGCATTTACTGCAGCCCAAGCGCCTTGGAGAGTAGTTATACAGGGAATATTATGAAGAATGGCTGCAGCACGTATAGAGCGCATATCATATTGGCTGCTTTCGCCTGAGGGGGTATTGACAATGAGCTTTATCTCATTATTATTAATCAGGTCCATAAGGTTAGGGTTATTTGTCTGCCCCTGGTCATAACGCGAAACCTCTTCAACCTCAACGCCATTAGCTTTTAATACCCGTGCTGTACCATGTGTTGATACAAGCGAAAATTTAAGGTCAACTAACTTCTTTGCAATAAAAACTATTGCCCTCTTATCTTCATCTTTCACACTTAAAAAAACTTTTCCTTCCAGCGGCAATGCCTGCCCGGCACAGATCTGTGACTTTGCAAACGCCTCTGCAAAACAAGCGCCTGCGCCCATAACCTCACCTGTAGACTTCATCTCTGGCCCCAACACGATATCCACACCTGAAAACTTTGAAAACGGCAAAACTGATTCTTTTACTGAAACATGCCTTAGGCTTTCCAGATATTCATAACTCAGATTAAATTCTGATAACTTTTTCCCAACCATTATCTGAGAAGCTATCTTAGGAAGCAAAATTCCTGTTGCCTTACTCACAAAAGGGACCGTACGCGATGCCCTTGGATTGACCTCAAGGATATAAATCTTCCTTCCCTTTATGGCAAATTGTATATTAAGCAATCCCACCACTTTAAGGGCAGATGCTATCTTGCATGTTATCTCTTTTATACGGTTGATAATAGTCTCGCTTATAGTTGTGGGGGGAAGCACGCAAGCAGAATCGCCTGAATGTATGCCGGCATTCTCTATATGTTCCATAATCCCTGCAACAAACGTATCAGTCCCATCGGAAATAGCATCAACATCGACCTCAATTGCATCCTCAATAAACTTATCTATCAGTATTGGATGTCCAGCAGAAACATCTTTTGCCTCTTGTATAAAAGAAAGAAGCGACTCTTTATCATAAACTATCTTCATCGCCCTGCCACCAAGCACATAAGAAGGCCTTGCCAGAACAGGATAACCTATTCGTTCGGCAATTTCAACCGCCTCCTCAGCTGATGTAGCAGAACCATTAGCAGGCTGCCTCAATCCCAACCCCTGTATAAGCGCAGAAAACTTTTTTCTATCTTCTGCCAAATCAATTGACTCAACACTTGTGCCTATAATCGGAACACCTGCATCACGCAATGAATGCGCAAGATTTAGAGGGGTCTGGCCCCCAAATTGGACAATAACCCCATCAGGCTTTTCAACATCAACAATATTCATCACATCTTCAAATGTCAGAGGTTCAAAATACAATCTGTCTGATGTATCATAATCTGTTGAAACTGTCTCAGGATTTGAATTAACCATAATGGTCTCATATCCTAATTCTTTAAGCGCAAATGAGGCATGACAGCAACAATAATCAAATTCTATCCCCTGTCCAATACGATTAGGTCCACCACCTAATATCATTATCCGTTTTTTTCTCTCTCCATCTATATTGGCATTTATCCTCTCATCCGCCTCGTCTTCTGCCTCATATGTAGAATAAAAATACGGTGTATATGCCTCAAATTCTGCAGCACATGTATCAACTAATTTAAATGTGGCAGAAATATTTTTCCCTTTACGCAACGCCCTGACCAGTTTTTCATCCGTACCCATTATCTCTGCCAACTGCCTATCACTAAAACCATATTCCTTTGCCTCTCGAAGGAGCTCATCAGAAATACCCCTGCGCCTTTTTGTCGCAGCAATCAATTCCTTTTCTTTATTAAATATATCTTGTATATGTGCAAGAAACCATATATCAATCTTGCTTATATCTGCTATTCTTTCAACGCTCCATCCCTTCTGAAGGGCATACTTAACATAAAAAATCCTTGATGCATTAGGTTCTCTTAACCTATGCTCTATTTTTTCTTCTGGTATTTGGTTATAATCTTGTTTATTGTCAAGACCTGTATGTCCTATTTCCAAGCCTCTTAAACTCTTTTGTAATGCCTCTTTAAACGTACGGCCTATAGCCATAGTCTCACCCACAGACTTCATCTGTACCCCTAAGATATCCTTGGCCTCTGGAAATTTTTCAAATGTAAACCGCGGGGCCTTAACCACGCAATAGTCTATCGTCGGCTCAAATGAGGCAGGAGTTTCTCTGGTAATATCATTCTGTATCTCATCAAGAGAATACCCAACAGCAAGTTTTGCAGCAAATTTTGCAATAGGAAATCCTGTTGCCTTGCTTGCTAAAGCAGAACTACGGGATACTCGTGGGTTCATCTCAATTACAACCATATCTCCATCTACCGGATTGACTGCAAACTGAATATTAGATCCTCCTGTCTCAACCCCTATCTCCCTTATAATTGCAAGGGCCGCATCCCGCATCCTCTGGTATTCCTTATCTGTAAGCGTCTGTGCTGGGGCAACAGTAATGCTGTCTCCTGTATGCACGCCCATCGGATCTAAATTTTCAATAGAACAGACGATAACCACATTATCTTTATTATCTCGCATAACCTCTAGCTCATACTCTTTCCATCCTATGATAGATTGCTCAATAATAACCTCGCTTATCATACTACTCTCAAGCCCTAAAGAAGCAACTTTTCTAAGCTCCTCCATATTATATGCAACCCCGCCACCAGTACCACCTAAAGTATAACTTGGCCGTACTATAACAGGAAAACCTATCTCTTCTGCTGCCTGTATTGCCTCATCTAATGTATAGGCAAAAGCACTCCCCGGCACCTTAAGCCCTAATTTCAAAATAGCCTTTTTAAAACATTCCCTATCCTCTGCCTTCTTAATCACCTCATAATCAGCGCCAATCATCTTTACTTTATATTTATCAAGCGCACCGCTTTCATGCAGAGCCATAGCAATATTAAGAGCGGTCTGTCCTCCTAAGGTAGGTAAAATAGCACAAGGCCTCTCCTTTTTTATAATAGCCTCAATAAACTCTGAAGTAAGCGGTTCAATATAGGTATGATCACAAAGCCCTGGGTCAGTCATAATAGTAGCAGGATTAGAATTGGCCAAAATCAATTCATAACCTTCTTCTTTCAAGGCCTTGCATGCCTGTGTACCAGAATAATCAAATTCACAGGCCTGACCAATCACAATTGGACCTGAACCTAAAATCAAGATCTTTTTTATATCTGTTCGTTTAGACATAACTTATACCCTTAATTGCACAATTTAACAAGGTTGAATTGTGCAATTAAATATTTTTCTCCATCATCTCAATAAAACAATCAAACAAATACCCTGCATCATGAGGACCTGGGGCTGCCTCTGGGTGATATTGAAAAGATATAACCGGCATTTTTTTATGTCGAATGCCTTCCAAAGTCTGGTCGTTAAGATTAATATTTATCAACTCCACATCCTCTTTATTAAGGCTGGATTCATCGACACAAAAACCATGATTCTGAGAAGTAATCCCTATCCTATTATCCAATAAATCTTTTACTGGATGATTTCCACCATGATG